>Ga0222420_100206_pt1 | contig 70047 bp, 65 predicted proteins | sample 3A2ome_FD_182470 | JGI IMG/M metagenome (GOLD analysis project Ga0222420, IMG submission 182470) | Enriched microbial communities from leaf-cutter ant dump, University of Wisconsin, Madison, United States - 3A200A (version 2) | ecosystem: Environmental > Terrestrial > Nest > Insects nest > Nest...
TCTGCATGGAAAGCATCGAACAGCGCGTCAAGAAGATCGTCGCTGAACAACTTGGCGTCAACGAAGCCGAGATCAAGAACGAATCCTCCTTCCTTGACGACCTCGGTGCCGATTCGCTCGACATGGTCGAACTGGTCATGGCGCTCGAAGACGAATTCGAGACCGAGATCCCCGACGAAGAGGCCGAAAAGATCACGACCGTGCAACAAGCGATTGACTACATCAATTCGCACGGCAAGCAGTAAGCTCGGCTTATACCCTTCTGGTGGCCCGAGGACGGACTTCGGAGCCAACCGGAAACTCGGGGCGGTTTCAGGAATTTGCCGTGTGGTACGCATGCGGGAAGGGCGTGGTAGAGCCCGACCCGCATTTGCGTGGGCCGCACGCGCAGCGCATCCCGAAAACCGCCTTTCTTTTGTCTGTTTGAGGAGTCATCCGTGAAGCGACGTGTCGTCATCACCGGCCTGGGTATCGTTTCCCCCGTGGGCAACGACCTGACCACCGCTTGGGACAATATCGTCAACGGACGTTCTGGCATCAGCCGCATCACCCGTTTCGATCCCTCGGCCATCACCACCCACATTGCCGGCGAAGTCAAAGACTTCGACATCAGCGCCTATATCTCGACCAAAGAAGCCCGCCAGATGGATACCTTCATCCATTACGGCCTGGCCGCCGGGATGCAGGCGTGGCGCGATAGCGGCCTGGAAGTCACCGAAGCCAACGCCGAACGCATCGGCGTCATCGTGGGCTCGGGCATCGGCGGCCTGCCGCGCATCGAAGAAACCCAGGTCGAATATCTGGCCAAGGGGCCGCGGCGCATTTCGCCGTTCTTCGTGCCGGGTTCGCTGATCAACCTGATCTCCGGCCACCTGTCCATCGCCTACGGCATGAAGGGGCCGAGCTACGCGGTCGTTTCGGCTTGCACTACGGGCCTGCACTGCATCGGCGACGCCGCGCGCCTGATCGAATACGGCGATGCCGATGTCATGGTGGCCGGCGGCGCCGAGTCTACCGTGTCGCCGCTGGGCATTGGCGGTTTCGCCGCCATGCGCGCGCTGTCGACCCGCAACGATGATCCTCAGACGGCTTCGCGTCCCTGGGATCGCGACCGCGACGGCTTCGTCCTGGGCGAGGGCGCCGGCGTGCTGGTGCTGGAAGAATACGAACACGCCAAAAAGCGCGGCGCGCGCATCTACGGCGAATTCGTCGGCTACGGCATGAGCTCCGACGCGCACCACATCACCGCTCCCGACAAGGACGGCCCGCGCCGCGGCATCGTGAACGCGCTGCGCAACGGCGGCTTGAACCTGGAAGACGTCCAGTACGTCAACGCGCACGGCACGTCGACGCCCCTGGGCGACAAGAACGAGACCGACGCGCTCAAGCTGGCCTTCGGCGACCATGCCAAGAACCTGGTGGTCAACTCCACCAAGTCCATGACCGGGCACCTGCTCGGCGCGGCCGGCGGCATCGAGGCGGTGTTCACCACCCTGGCCGTCTACAACCAGGTCTCGCCTCCGACGATCAACATCTTCAATCAAGATCCCGAATGCGATCTGGATTACTGCGCCAACGAAGCGCGGCAAATGAAGATCGACGTGGGCCTGTCCAATTCGTTCGGCTTCGGCGGCACCAACGGCTCCATGGCCGTTCGCCGGGTCTGATTTGGAAGGCCCGGTCGGGGGGCGTTGGTCGTTCCACGTGCCTGTCTCGCGTCCGAGCGGCGTCCAGGGGCTTTGGTGCCTGGCGCTGGCCGTGGCCGCGGGCAGCGCGCTGACGGCCGCGGCCTGGCACGGCCTGGCCTGGGCGGCGGGCGCGCTCGTGCTGCCGCTGGGGCTGGCCGGGCTGTTACACTCGGCACGGAGCGGCCCGTCCCCGGTATCGGCGCTGCGTACGGCGGCCGGGGCAGGGCGTTGGCAGTTGCGGCTGCCGCAAGGCTGGCAAGACGCAAGTCTCCTGGACCGGCATCGCGGCCCTCGCTGGCTCACGCTCACTTTGCAGCCCTTGCCCACCGGGAGTACGGCCTTTACCCATAGCACCATCACCCTCACTGTCTGGCAGCGGACGTTGCAACCCGAGTCCTGGCGGCGCCTCTGCCTGCTGACGGGCACGGCGCGGCGCGCGCGGCCGGCGGCCCGCCTGCGGGAGGCGTCATGAGCGAGCGCGAAGTCGACGCCGAGCTTGTCGCGCGCGTCCAGCGAGGCGACAAGAAGGCCTTCGATCTGCTGGTGCTCAAGTACCAGCGCAAGATTCTCCGTCTGCTGGCCCGGATGATCCGCGACCCGGCGGAAATCGAGGACGTGGCCCAGGAAGCGTTCATCAAGGCCTACCGGGCCTTGCCCCAGTTCCGGGGGGAGAGCGCCTTCTACACCTGGCTGTATCGTATCGCCATCAATACGGCGCGCAACTGGCTGGCCTCCCAGGGCCGGCGCCCCAGCGCGCCCAATGCGATAGAAACGGAAGACGGTGAAACTTTTAACGAAACCGACAACCTAACCGATATAAGCACGCCGGAATCCATGGTCGCCAGCCGCGAAATCGCCGAGACGGTGAACGCGGCTATCGAGGAATTGCCTGAAGAATTGCGCACTGCAATCGTCCTGCGTGAAATCGAAGGTATGAGTTACGAAGACATCGCCCAGAGCATGGACTGCCCGATAGGTACGGTGCGCTCCCGCATTTTTCGTGCGCGCGAAGCCATTGCGACCAAATTGCGTCCATTGCTAGGCACCGATGACGAGCGTCGCTGGTAAGGAGTGGCAGTCATGCAAACAGCAGCCAAATCCGTCGTGAATTCCGAGTCCTCATGGGAGGAGTCGGTCTCCGCCTGGATGGACGGAGAGGAATCCGACGATGTTTTTCCCGGCCTGATGTCCCGAGAGGGGCGCCAGACCTGGGATACCTATCACTTGATCGGTGATTCCCTGCGCAACGCCGATTTGGCGCTGACCCCCAGTTCGGCCTTCCAGGCCCGCCTGGCACGGGCCCTGGACGCGGAATTGCCTATTGTTGCGGCGCCTCGGCGCCGTTCGCCTTTGCGCCTGGGGCTGTCCGGCCTGGCCGTGGCCGCGGCCGTGGCGACCGTCGCCTGGGTGGCGCAGCCCTACCTGACCGGCGAGCCGGGCGGGGAAGTGCGCGTGCTGGCCGACGCCAGCTCGCCGGCGTCGGCGTCCGCCTCGGACGATTCGGGCTTGCGCGACTACCTCGAAGCCCACCGCCAGATGGCCGGCCCCAGCGCCGTCCGGCAGGTGTCGTTCGACGTGGGAGCGGGGCGTTGATGGCGCTGGTGCTTCCATCGCGCTGGCCGGTGCTGAGTCTGGGACGCGCTGCTACGCTGCAGGCTCACCGCGCCGGCTGGTTTGCCGCAACGCTGCTCACTGCCTTTCTTGCCGCGCATGAACCTGCGCGCGCCGCGGACACCGCCCCGGCCGCCTCCGACGACGTGGTCCAGTTGCTGACCCGTATCCAGCAGGCTGCCCGCAAGCAGGATTACGCCGGCGTCTTCATGTACCAGCAAGGCGAAACGATCCAGTCGTCGCGCCTGGTGCACGTCCTGGACGGCACCGGCGAGCGCGAGCGCCTGGAAATCCTCGACGGCCAGCCCCGGGAATACCTGCGTCACAACGACGACGTGCAGTGCCTGATCCCCGAACGCAAGACCGTGCTGATCGAGCGCCGCCGGGGGGACCGTTTCCCCGGCCTGCTGCTCGGAGACGCGGCCAGCCTGACCGAAAACTACAAGATCCGCACCGAACCGGCCCTGCATCGCGTGGCCGGCCGGGAATGCCGCCTGATCACGATAGAGCCGCTGGACAAGCTGCGCTACGGCTATCGCCTGTGCGCCGACGTGGAAACCAATCTGCTGCTGAAGGCCCAGACCCTGAACGCCGCGCGCGGCGTGGTGGAGCAGGTGTCGTTCACCTCCCTGCGCCTGGGCTCCGAAGTCGATCCCCAGTTGCTGACGTCGCGCTGGAGCACGCGCGACTGGAAGGTGCTCGAACCCTCCATGAAGCCGGTGGACCTCGCTGCCCAGGGCTGGCGCATCCCCGCGCCCAAGGGTTTCAAGACGGTCATGCAGGTGGCCCGCTCCATGGGCCGCGGGGCTACCGTCAGCCAGATGGTATTGTCCGACGGGCTGGCGGCCATTTCCGTGTTCATCGAACCTTACGACAGCCAGCGCGGCCACCGTCCGCCCCATGGCGCGGCGCAACGGGGTTCCATTACCGTATATGGCACGCGCATTGCGGATTTCTGGCTGACGGCGGTGGGCGAAGTGCCCGTGGCCACGCTGGAACAGCTTGCCGAGTCCACAGAATACGTGCCCGCCGCCGGCGCCAAGTGATGCGTCGGGCGCGGCAAGCAGCAATTTCGGAGTAAGTCTATGAAAGCAATGACAGTGTCGAACGCGCTTTTCCGGCGCTTTCTGGCGGCGGCGACGCTGGGCGTAATGATGTCCGTCGCCCACGCGCCCGCGGCGCTGGCCCAGTCGCCGGGAGTGGTGCTGCCCGATTTCACCACCATCGTCGAAAAGGCCGATCCCGCCGTGGTCAACATCCGCACCACGGCGACCGTGCCGGTGCGCGGCATGGGCCCGGGCGGCGGCAACGACCCGTACGAACTGTTCCGCTGGTTCTTCGGCCCCGAATTCCAGCCGCCGGGCGGTGGCGGCGCGCCGACGCCGCGCCAGCGTCCGCAGCCCCAGCCCGAAGAGCGCACCGTGCCGCGCGGCGTGGGGTCGGGCTTCTTCATTTCCGACGACGGCTACATCCTGACCAATAACCACGTGGTCGTGGACGCGACGGACATTTACGTTACGCTGACCGACGGGCGCGAATTCAAGGCCAAGGTCATCGGCACGGACGAGCGCACCGACGTCGCGCTGATCAAGATCGAAGCCAAGGACATGACGCCGCTGGTCATCGGCGATCCGAAGAAGCTCAAGAAGGGCCAATGGGTGCTGGCCATCGGTTCGCCCTTCGGCCTGGATTCCACCGTAACGTCGGGCATCGTCAGCGCCATCGGCCGCGATACCGGCGAATACCTGCCCTTCATCCAGACCGACGTGGCGGTCAACCCGGGCAACTCGGGCGGCCCGCTGATCAATCTGGATGGCGAAGTGGTGGGTATCAATTCCCAGATCATTTCGCGCAGCGGCGGCTTCATGGGCATTTCGCTGGCCATTCCGATCGACGAGGCCATGCGCGTCGTCGATCAATTGCGCGCCACGGGCAAGGTCACGCGCGGCCGCGTCGGCGTGCAGATCGGCGAAGTGGGCAAGGACGTGGCCGAAGCCATCGGCCTGCCCAGGGCCGAGGGCGCGCTGGTGAGCAGCGTGGAAGCCGAGGGTCCTGCGGAGCAGGCGGGCGTGCAGCCGGGCGACGTGATCCTGAAGTTCAACAACGAACCGATCAAGCGCTGGTCCGACCTGCCGCGCATCGTGGGCGAGACCAAGCCGGGCACCCGCGCCGACATGCAGGTGTGGCGCAAGGGCAAGACCCTGACGCTGACGGTCAAGGTCGGCGAGATTCCGACCGAGAAGACGCCCGCCGCCGGCAAGCCGGGCGCCGCGCCCGCGCCGGAAGCCACCAACGCGCTGGGCCTGGGCGTGGCCGACGTGCCCGCCGACGTGCAGAAGAAGCTGCGCATCAAGGGCGGCGTCCAGGTGAAGGTCGCCGAAGGCGCGGCCGCCAAGGCCGGCCTGCAGGAAGGCGATATCGTGCTGGCCCTGAACGACACCGACGTCACCGGCGCCAAGCAGTTCGGCGAGCTGGTCTCGAAGCTGGACAAGGGACGGGCCGCCGGCCTGCTGGTGCGCCGCGGCGACCAGACGCAATGGGTGGCCGTTCCCGCTTCAAAATAGCGGGTGCCCCCACGCTGCGCCCTGCGGCAAAAAGGCATCCTCGCTCCGCGCCCTTTGGGGCGCGGCTTTTTTGCTCCAGGAGCGGCCCTTCGGCAAAAAAGGCTCAAGAACGGCTAAAATGCCTGGTTGCCGCAAGAGGGGGCGCATGGCGCCCCCTCGTTTTGCCCGGGCTATATGCCCACAGGCACCCCTCTCGTCAGCCGTGCGTACTCCGGCGGCGGTGTCTTCCGGCCTTGTGCCGAGTGTTCCGTCCCCTTATAACTTCAAGCATGCAGCATATCCGCAACTTCTCCATCATCGCCCACATCGATCACGGCAAATCGACCCTGGCCGATCGCCTGATCCAGCGCTGCGGCGGATTGGCGGACCGCGAAATGTCGGCGCAGGTCCTCGACTCGATGGAAATCGAGCGCGAGCGCGGCATCACCATCAAGGCACAGACGGCGGCCCTGCACTACAAGGCGCAGGACGGCAAGGTCTACAACCTGAACCTGATCGATACCCCGGGGCACGTGGACTTCTCGTATGAAGTCAGCCGCTCCCTGTCGGCCTGCGAAGGCGCGCTGCTGGTGGTCGACGCCTCGCAGGGCGTCGAAGCGCAGACCGTGGCCAACTGCTACACCGCCATCGAGCTGGGCGTGGAAGTCGTGCCCGTGCTGAACAAGATGGACCTGCCGCAGGCCGACCCCGAGGGCGCGCGCCAGGAAGTCGAAGACGTGATCGGCATCGACGCCTCGCAGGCCGTGCTGGCCAGCGCCAAGACCGGCCTGGGCATCGATGAAATCCTCGAAGCCATCGTCGCCCGCGTGCCGCATCCGCAGGGCGACCCCGAAGCGCCGCTGCAGGCGCTGATCATCGATTCGTGGTTCGATAACTACGTGGGCGTGGTGATGCTGGTGCGCATCATCAACGGCGTGCTCAAGCCCAAGGACAAGATCCTGCTGATGGCCTCCGGCGCCACTCACCTGTGCGAGCAGACCGGCGTGTTCACGCCGAAGTCGCAACAGCGCCCGCATCTGTCGGCGGGCGAAGTGGGCTTCATCATCGCCGGCATCAAGCAACTGGCCGACGCCAAGGTGGGCGATACGGTCACGCTGGCCAACAAGCCGGCCGCCACGCCGCTGCCGGGCTTCAAGGAAGTCAAGCCGCAGGTGTTCGCCGGCCTGTATCCGGTGGAAAGCTCCGAATACGACCAACTGCGCGACTCGCTGGAAAAACTGAAGCTGAACGATTCGGCGCTGATGTTCGAGCCGGAAGTCTCGCAGGCCCTGGGCTTCGGCTTCCGCTGCGGCTTCCTCGGCCTGCTGCACATGGAAATCGTGCAGGAGCGCCTGGAGCGCGAGTTCGACATGGACATCATCACGACGGCGCCGTCCGTGGTGTACGAGGTCGAGCAGCGCGACGGTTCCGTGATCACGGTGGAAAGCCCTTCGCGCATGCCGGAAGTGGGCAAGATCCAGGACATCCGCGAGCCCATCGTGAAGGTCACGCTGTTCATGCCGCAGGACTACGTCGGTCCGGTCATGACCTTGTGCAACAACAAGCGCGGCGTGCAGATCAACATGAGCTATCACGGCCGCCAGGTCCATCTGGTGTACGAGATTCCGCTGGCCGAAATCGTGCTGGACTTCTTCGACAAGCTGAAGTCGGTCTCGCGCGGCTACGCGTCCATGGACTACGAGTTCCTGGAATACCGTTCCGCCGACGTGGTGCGCGTGGACCTGCTGATCAACAACGACCGCGTCGACGCGCTGGCCGTGATCGTCCACCGCAGCAACGCGCGCCATCGGGCCCGCGATGTGGTTTCCCGCATGCGCGGCCTGATTCCGCGGCAGATGTTCGACGTGGCCATCCAGGCCGCCATCGGCGCGGAAATCATCGCGCGCGAGAACGTGAAGGCGCTGCGCAAGAACGTGCTGGCCAAGTGCTATGGCGGCGACATTTCGCGCAAGAAGAAGCTGCTGGAAAAGCAGAAGGCCGGCAAGAAGCGCATGAAGCAGGTGGGTAGCGTGGAAATCCCGCAGGAGGCGTTCCTCGCCATCCTGCAAGTGGAAGACAAATAGAACCAAAAGAAGGCGGTTAGCTGATGAGTTGGAACTTTGCCCTGATCCTGTTTGTGTTGCTGGTGTTGACCGGCATTATCTGGGTGCTTGATCTGGCAGTGCTGCGCCGAGGCCGCGAACGGCGGGCCGAGGCGGCGATGGCGCAATACGATGCGGCCCTGGTCGGCGACGCCCAGGAAGCCGAACGGCTGCGCCGCGAGGCCGGAGACGCGGCGCGTCGCGTGCCCTGGTGGATCGAGTACGCGGTCAGCTTCTTTCCCGTCATTCTTTTCGTGTTCCTGCTGCGTTCGTTCGTGGTGGAACCGTTCCGCATCCCGTCGGGCTCCATGCTGCCGACGCTGCAATCGGGCGACCTGATCCTGGTGAACAAATTCAGCTACGGCCTGCGCCTGCCGGTCATCGACAAGAAGGTCATCGAGGTGGGCAAGCCCCAGCGCGGCGACGTGTTCGTGTTCCGCTACCCGGTGGATCCGGACGTCGACTACATCAAGCGCGTGGTCGGCCTGCCGGGCGACGAGGTCGCCTACCTGGACAAAAAGCTGTACATCAACGGGGAATTGGTGCCGCATGTGCGCGACGGCGACTACTTCGAACCCGACCGCGTCTCTTATATCGCGCAATATAAAGAGAAGTTGGGCGAAGTTGAGCACAAAATCCTGCTGGATGAGGGCAAGCCCCAGGAATATGGGCCGATGTGGCAATTTCCCAACCGTGGAAACTGCCAATACAGCCGCAATGGGGTACGCTGCAAAGTACCCGAGGGCCAATTTTTTGCAATGGGCGATAATCGGGACAACAGCGCGGACAGCCGATACTGGGGCTTCGTTCCGGAATCCAATATCGTCGGACGCGCCTTCTTCATCTGGATGAATTTCAGCGATCTCAGCCGTATAGGCCGGTTCAACTGATTATGTCGCTAGCCACGCTAGAAAACCGCCTGGAGCACCACTTCGGTGATCCGGCCTTGCTCGAACAGGCGCTGACGCACCGCAGCCACGGTGCGCGCCACAACGAGCGCCTGGAATTCCTCGGGGATTCCGTGCTGAACTTCGTCGTCGCGGCGATGCTGTTCGAGCGTTATTCCAAGATCGACGAAGGCGACCTCTCGCGCCTGCGGGCCAACCTGGTCAAGCAGGCCTCGCTGGCGGACATCGCCCAGCGGCTGGAGCTGTCGCAGTACCTGCGCCTGGGCGAAGGCGAATTGAAGAGCGGCGGCTTCCGCCGCCCCTCCATCCTGGCGGATACGGTCGAAGCACTGTTCGGCGCCGTGTTCCTGGATGCCGGTTTCGACGCCGCGCGCCGCGTGATCGTGCGCCAGTACCAGCCGGTGCTGGCGTCGGTGGACCCCAAGACCCTGGGCAAGGACGCCAAGACGCTGCTGCAGGAATTCCTGCAGGGCCGCAAGCTGGCCCTGCCCCAATATACGGTGGTGGCCACGCACGGCGCGGCCCACAGCCAGCAGTTCGAAGTCGAGTGCGCGATTCCGGCGCTCGAGATCAAGGTAACGGCCGCGGGCGCCAGTCGCCGCGCGGCCGAGCAATCGGCGGCCAAGCTGGCGCTCGAGGCCGCATTGGCCGTCAGCCCGGCCGCCAAGGCTGCCCGCAAATCGGGCAAGGCGCGCAAAACCGCGCAATTGTCGCTGCCCGTGGCAGTGGCCCAAGAGACTAAATGAGCGATACCCCTTTCCGTACCGGCTTCGTTGCCATCGTCGGCCGCCCCAACGTGGGCAAGTCCACGCTGACCAACGCCCTGATCGGCTCCAAGATTTCCATCGTGTCGCGCAAGGCGCAGACCACGCGCCATCGCATCCACGGCGTGTTGACGCGCGAGCACGAGCAGTTCGTCTTCGTCGACACCCCCGGCTTCCAGACCCGCCACGGCGGCGCCATGAACCGCATGATGAACCGCGTGGTCACGCAGGCCCTGGCCGACGTGGACGTGGTGGTGCACGTGGTCGAGGCCGGCAAGTGGTCCGAAGGCGACGCCAAGCTGCTGCCGCTGCTGCCGTCGCCTGAGCGCACCATCCTGGCCATTTCCAAGATCGACGCCCTCAAGAACCGCGACGACCTGTTCGCGTTCGTGTCCAAGATCATGGCGCTGCATCCGTTCGGAGCCGTCGTGCCGGTCAGCGCCACCAAGAACCAGCAGCTCGACCAGCTATTGCAGGAGATCGCGGCCCGCCTGCCCGAAGGCGAGGCGATGTTCGAGGAAGACACCCTGACCGACCGGCCCATGCGCTTCATCGCCGCGGAACTGGTGCGCGAGAAGATCTTCCGCCTGGTCGGCGACGAACTGCCTTATGGCTGTACGGTGGTCATCGAACAGTGGGAAGAAACCGACAAGGGCGCGCGCATCGCCGCCTGCGTCGTGGTCGAGCGCGACAGCCACAAGCCTATCCTGCTGGGCACGGGCGGCATGCACATGAAGCGCATCGCGTCGGAGGCGCGGCAGGACATCGCCAAGCTGCTGGACAAGCCGGTGCACCTGGAGGTCTACATCAAGGTGCGCAAGGGCTGGTCCGACCGCGAAGGTGCGCTGCGCGACCTGGGCTATGAGTAGACGGGCGCCTCGCGTCCAGGATCGTCCGGGATATATGCTGCACGCCACCGCGTGGCGCGAGACTTCCCTCATCGTTCAGACTTTCTCGCGCGACCACGGCATTGTGGCCATGGTCGCCAAGGGCGCGAAGCGCCCGTACTCCGTGCTGCGGCCCGTGCTGTCCGCGTTCCAGCCCTTGCTGCTGTCCTGGACCGGCAATGGCGAAGTCAAGACGCTGACGCGTGCCGAGATCGCCGGCATCCGCCCGTTGACCGGCACCGCGCTGATGTCGGCCTGGTACATGAACGAGCTGCTGCTGCGGCTGCTGCCGCGCGAAGACGCCCATCCGCTGCTGTTCGACGCCTACGACGTGGCCTTGCAGCAGTTGTCGGGCGGCACCCGCGCGGCCGGCGCGCTGCGCCGCTTCGAATGGACGCTGCTGCGCGAGACCGGCTATGGCGTGGACGAGGCGCCGCCCGATTTCGACGATCCGGTCATCGAGCCGGCCCTGCGCCGCGACCTGCGCGAGCGCCTGGCCGAGATCCTGGCCGGCCGGCCGCTGTCGACCCGGCGCGTGCTGCTGGACCTGCAGCGCATCTGAGCGCATCGCGCCGCGGCCATGACCTTCACGCTCAAACAGGTCGAGACCTTCCGCACCGTCTACGAGACGGAAAGCGTCACCGCCGCAGCCAGGCGGCTGGACGTTTCGCCGGCGACCGTCAGCGCGACCCTGGCTGCGCTGGAGGCCAGCATCGAGCTGCGCCTGTTCGAGCGCGTGCGCCAGCGCATGCAGCGCACGCCCGAGGCGACCCTGCTGTACGAGGAAATCCGCCGCCTGAACGTCGGGCTGGAGAGCCTGGGCCGCAAGATCCGCGCGATCCGCGGCGCCGCCCAGCCGCGGCTGCGCATCGGCTGCATCCACGCCTACAGCGGCGCGGTCGTCAGCGACGCCATTTCCCGCTTCCGCGAGCGCTATCCCGACACGGCGCTATACCTGCAGATCCGCGATTCCAACACCTTGCGCGACATGGTGGTGTCGGGCGAACTGGATCTGGCCGCAGTGGCGGACGAATCGGAACTGGAAGGGCTGCGAGGCCATCGGCTGGCCAGCCTGCGAGCGGTGGCCGTGTTTCCCAAGGGCCATCCGCTGGCGCGCCTGGAACGCGTGGAGTTTTCCCACCTGGCCGGGACCGACGTGATCGCGCTGAACGCCGAGGACGGTTCGCGCAAGCGCCTGGACGCCTTGCTGGCGCAGGCGGGCCAGCGCTTGAAGGTCGCCATCGAGACGCCGTATTCCAGCACGGTGTGCCAGTTGGCGCTGGCGGGCCACGGCGTGGGCATCGCCAATCCCGCAACGGCGGTCGGCATGGAAGCGGCGGGGCTGCGCTATCGGCCGCTGGCAGCCCCGGTGCATTTCGAATGCCACATGATCCTGCACGGCAGCCGCCCCTTGTCGGAGGCGGGGAAATTCTGGGCCACCTGCCTGCGCGGCGCGCTGGCGCCGTTGGTGGACAGCTTCGGCGTCTAGGACGCGGCGCGGCCGCTACCCCCGGCGCCCGTCCGAAGTCAGCAGCAGCACGACGGACGATTCGGCATCCAGCAGGCCCGAGCGCCTGAGCGGGGATACGGCGGCCAGCGCCGCGGCGGAGGACAGTTCGCTGGCCAAGCCGATGCGCTCCAAGCGCTGCCGCGCCTGCGCGGCGGCCGCGTCGGAGACTTCCACGGGCGAACCGCCCGAGCGCGACAGGACCTCCAGCGATTGCAGGGTGCACGTGCTGCCGGCGATCGAATACTGCTCGGTCACGCCGTCCCAGTTCTTGCGCGCATCGCCCGCGGCGCGGGCGCGCGACAGCCGGGCATAGGGCTCCACCGCGTGCATCCGGGGCAGGCGGTCGACGCGTCTCGTATCCAGCAGGTGCTGCCAGCCCAGGAAAATGCCCCAGAACAGGTCGCCGCGCGCCACGGGCACGACGATGTCCGTCGGAACGCCGCAAGCCTCGAAGATTTCCTCGGCGATGGGCTTGTAGCCCTCCACGCCGTAGGCATGCGTGCCCACCGGGGGATTCAGGTAGTTGGTGCCGGCGAACGCGCCATGGTTGCGGCACAGGTCCGCGACGTAGGGCCAGCGGCTGAGGCTGTCGTCGAAGGCGCGCAGCCTGGCGCCGAAGCGCTGCATGGCCTCGCGCTGCAGGGGCGGGCAGTCCCGGGTGATGGCGATGTCGGCCTCCAGGCGCGCCGCCGCGCAATAGGCGGCCAGCGATACGCCGGCGTTGCCGCTGGAGGCCGCCGCCACCTGCGTGGCGCCCGCCAGGCGGGCGCGCGAGACCAGTTGGGCCGCCATGCGGTCCTTGTGGCTGCCCGTGGGATTGGCGCCTTCGCATTTGAGCCACAGTTGGCCGACCCCTTCGGCCTGCGCCAGCGCGGGCGCGGCCAGGCAGGGCGTGGCGCCTTCGCCCAGCGTGACGGGGGCCAGCACGGGCAGCGGCATGGCCGGGTCCGCCGAGGGCTCGTAGCGGCACTCCAGCGAGGCGGGATGGCCGGCCTCCAGGCAGCTTGGGCAGCCTTCGGGGTAGTCGGCCGGGGGCCACAGGCTGTCGCAGCGGATGCAACGCAGGCCGGACAATCTCGGGTTCATCTGCATGTTTCTTCAATACCTCGACGGGAGGGAATCCAGGGGAAGGGCGGGCGCGATCTGGAACAGGCAATCGCCGTCGCCGCTGCGGGCGATGGCGCGCAGGCACACGACGGTGCCGGCTTGCGGGCTGACCAGCGCGCGGGCGGGCGTGTCGGGACGGGCGGGTTCTATGAGCTGGCCGATGCGCTGGCGCGCGGTGACCGACTGCCCCAGCTCGACGCCCGGGATGAACACGCCGGGTTCGCGGGCGCGCAAGGTGGCGGCCGGCGCGTCCAGGTCGTAGAGCCGGACTTCGGGATTGCGCGGCAGGGGGCGTCCCGGCAGCAGGCCCAGTTCGCTGAGGCAGCCCAGCAGGCCGTCGCGGCAGCGTTCGACCAGGCTGCCGCTGGTTTCGCGGCCTCCCCCGATTTCCGCGCTCAGGCGCAACACGCCATGGCGGCTGGCGGCGGCAGGCATGGAGCCCGCCTCGCCACCGCGGAAGAACACGCAGTGCGCCAGCCCGAAGGCGCGCGCCAGTCCTGGCAGGCGCGCATCGTAGGGGTCTTCGCCGTAGCGCGTGATCACCGAGGAAGGCAGGTAGCGCAGCGAGGCGCCGCCGCTGTGTACGTCCACCAGCGCCTGTATGCGGGGCAGCAGCCGGGTTTCCAGCGCGGCGGCCACGCTTTCCGTGTAGCCGCGCGCCGGCGCGCCCAGGAAGGCGCGGTTCAGGTTGCCGCCGTCGGAAGGGGACAGCCGCGTGCCGGCCAGCGAAGCTTCGGCGTTGACTGCCGGCAGCAGGTAGACCGTGCCGCGCTGCAGGATGCCCGGCAGGTGGTGCCACAGGTCCAGGATGGCCGCCTGGCCCTCCCATTCGTCGCCGTGCACGCCCGCCATCAGCGCGACGGCGGGCCCCGGCCCCGCATCGATCTTCAGCACCGGGACCGTGACGCGCCGGTAGGCCGACTCGTTGGTGGCCGCGGCGCAGGAGAAGTCCTCTCGGCTTACCGTGGCCATGCGGCTGCTCCCTGGCGCGGCGGGATGCCTGTCAATCCAGCGTCGTGCCGGCGGCTTTGATGATGCCTTCCCATTTGGGCAGCTCCTTGCGTATCTGGGTCTGTACGTCTTGCGGCGTGCCGCCCAGGGGCTCCTGGGAGCGGCTGCGCAATTCCTTGCTGACATTGTCCGAGCGCAGCGCCTGGTTCATCGCCGCGTTCAGGCGGGCGATGACGGCCGGGGGCGTGCCGGCGGGCGCGACCAGTGCGCTCCAGGCCGACTGCTCGTAATCGGGATAGCCTTGCTCGGCGACGGTCGGCACGTCGGGATTGGACGCCGCGCGGGCCTTGGTGGTGACGGCCAGCGCGCGCAGCCGGCCGTCCTTCAGGTTGCCGATCAGCGGCGGCAGGTTTTCCATCATGGAATCGACGTGGCCGCCGAGCAGGTCGGACAACTGTGCGGCCGTGGCCTTGTAGGGAATCTGGCGCACGGCGGCGCCGGTCTGGGCGATGAAGAGCTTCACGCCGACCTCGCTGGTCGTGCCGGGGTCCGCCGAGGTCATCGTCAGGCGTTCGGGCTGGGCGCGGCTGGCGTCGATGAAGTTCTTCAGGTCGCGATAGGGCGAGGACGCATTCACCACGATGACGTTGGGCGTTTCCGCCACCAGGCCGATCGGCGCGATGTCGCGGTCCAGGTCGTAGAGCTGCTGTTTGAACAGGAACCGGTGCAGCACCAGGGTGCCCACGTGCGCGTAGCCGATCGTGTAGCCGTCGGCCGCGGCCCGCGCCACGGCCTGCGTGCCGATGCGTCCGCCCGCGCCGACGCGGTTTTCCACGACTACGGGCTGGCCCAACTGGCGGCCCATTTCCTGGCCGATGAGGCGGGCGGTGATGTCGGCGTTGCCGCCTGCGGCAGCGGGCACGATCAGCGTGATCGCCCGTTCCGGATAGTCGGCCAGCGCGGGGAGCGCGGCCAGGCACAGCGACAGGGCGGCAAGGCAGGCGGGGGCGGTGCGTTTCATGGCGATTCCCAAGGCGTTGAGAGCGCTGCCATTGTGCGGCGGCGGCTTGGGGAATCCGTTTGGGCCAATGATATGAATGTTCAGTAAAACCTAACGATCGACGCTCTTGCGCGCATCGGCGCGACGCCCCAGCCCGTAGCCCACCGCGGCGGCGCCCAGCGCGCACACCGCGCCCAGCAGGGCGATCAGCGCCGCGCCGTAGCCCAGCATGTCCACGCCCGCCTTGACCCAGCCGCTGGCCGCGTCGCCACCCCGGTAGACCACGGTGTCGATGACGTTCTTGGTCTTGTACTTGTCTTCGGGCGGCACCGCGGTGAACAGCATTTCGCGGCCGGGCTTGATCAGCGCGTACTCGCCGACGCGGCGCACGACCATGGCCACGGCCAGGACGCCGAAGACCGGAAAGGCCGCCAGGGCCAGGAAGCCGGCCGCCACCGCCAGCGGCACGGCGGCCAGCAGGAAGCGCAGCCCCAGCCGCGCGGCGACGCGGCCGGTGATGAAGACCTGCGACAGCAGCGACAGCGCCTGCACGGCGAAGTCCAGCGTGCTGAAGACCCGGATGCGTTGCGCCGTGTCGGGAAAGGCGTCGGCCACGAGCCGCGCCTGCTCCATGTACAGAAAGGTGCTCAGCGTGGCCAGCAGGATCACCAGCAGCGAGATCCCCATCAGGTACGGCGACTGGAAGATGCGCGAGATGCCGGCCAGGATTCCGCCTTCGATGGGGCGTTCCATGTCGTCGGGCGCCGTGTCCGCGCGCCTGGCGGCGCGCCAGCGCAGCAGCCATTGCTTGAGCGGCAGGGTGGCGGCCAGCAGCAGCGCGGACAGGAGCAGCAGGCCGGCAGGCCCCAGGGCGCCTGCCAGCAGGCCGCCCAGCAGCGGACCGGACAGCCCGCCCGCGCTGGCGCCCGCGGCGATCAGCGCGAAAAGGCGCTTGGCGGAATCCATGCGGAACACGTCGGCCATCAGGCTCCAGGCGATGGATACGACGAACAGGTTGAATACCGACAGCCAGACGTAGAAAGTGCGCGCCGCCCAGACGCTGCCGGGCAGCAGGTGGAGCAGCGCGGCGAAACCGGCCATGGTGAGGGCGAAAACGGCATAGACCCAGGTGACCAGCGTGGCGCGCGGCACGCGGGCGGACAGCCAGCCGAACAGCGGCACCACGGCCAGCATGGCGACGAAGGTGGCGGTGAACAGCCATTGCAACTGGTCGACGCCGGCCTGTATGCCCATCGTTTCGCGGATGGGGCGCAGCATGAAATAGCCGCAGAACAGGAAGAAGAAAAAGGCGAAGCCGCAGGCCGCGGGCGCCAGTTCGTCGTCGCGTATGCCCAGCGCCTGCACCGCCCGGCCCCGCAGGGTGCGCTGGGCCGCCATGGCTCAGTCCAGCAGGGCGGCGAGGCGCTCCCGCAGGGCGGCGTCGGGCTGCCGGCCGAATCCCGCCCGGGCGTTGTCCGCCATGTTGGCGGGCTTGGAGGTGGCGGGGATGACGGCCGTGACGGCGGGATGGCCGATGATGAATTTCAGGAAGAGCTGCGCCCAGGACGTGCAGTCGATCTCCGCCGCCAGCGCCGGCAGCGCCTTGCCCCTGACCTGGCGGAACAGCGCCCCGTCCTGGAACGGCCGGTTGATCAGCACCGCGACGCCGTTGGCCTGGCAGGCGGGCAGCAGGCGCTTTTCCGCGCCGCGGGCGCCTACCGACAGGTTGACCTGCAGGAAATCGGGCCGCTCGCGCTCGACCAGCGTCGTCAATTCGTCGTGGGCATAGTCCGTGTAATGGGTGATGCCGACGTAGCGGATGATGCCCTGCCGCTTCAGGTCGCGCAGCAGCGCCAGTTGGTTGGTCGTGTCGATCAGATTGTGCACCTGGACCAGGTCGAGCTTGTCGCTGCCCAGCGCCTGCTGGGATTGCCGTAGCTGGCGCAGGGCCGATTCGTGTCCCTGCGTGCTGACCTTGGTGGCCAGGAAGGCCCGGGACCGGAGGCCGCCGTCGCGCGCCAGCAGCGCGCCGGTGACGGCTTCCGCCTGGCCGTAGCTGGGGGCGGTGTCGATGAGCGTGCCGCCCGCCTGCAGGAGGGTGTCCAGCACCTGGCCCAGCGGCGCCATGGCGGAGGCGTTGGCCGGGTCCACGTTGAAGGTGTCCGCCGTGCCCAGGCCGATGACGGGCAGCGCCTCGCCGGTCGCGGGGATGCGGCGGGCCAGCATCGGGGCCGGCTGGCCGAGGGCGCGGCCGGGCAGGGAGAGGGAGGAGCCGATCAGGGCGGCACCGGCGGCGGTCTGGAGGAAGCGGCGGCGGTCTGGCATGGCGGCTTGGATAAAAAAAGGGCCTACATGCGAATGTAGGCCCTTTGGGGAGGTCTGGCTGCTGGCGTTTACTCGCGGTTGCCGCCGAAGATGCCCAGCAGCATCAGCAGGTTCGAGAAGACGTTGTAGACGTCCAGGTAGATGGCCAGCGTGGCGGACACGTAGTTGGTTTCGCCGCCGTTGATCACGCGCTGGAGGTCGACCAGCATGAAGGCCGAGAAGATGACGATGGCCATGACCGAGATGGTCAGCATCAGGGCCGGCAACTGCAGGAAGATGTTGGCCAGGGCCGCCACCAGGATCACGACCGCGCCGATGAACAGGAATTTCTGCATTCCCGAGAGGTCGCGCTTGATGGTCGTGGCCAGGGTGGCCATGGTGCCGAACACGATCGCGGTGCCGCCGAAGGCCGTCATGACCAGTTGCGAGCCGTTGCTCATGCCCATGACGAAGCCGAGCAGGCGCGACAGCATGATGCCCATGAAGAACGTGAAGGCCAGCAGCAGGACGACGCCCAGCGAATTGTTCTTGTTCTTTTCGATGGCGAACATCATGCCGAACGCGCCCACCAGGAACACGATCGCGGACAGGCCCGGGCTGGCGCCCATGACGGCGTTGATGCCGGTGTACAGGCCCACGGCGGCGCCCAGCACGGTGGGGATCAGCGAGAGCGCCAGGAGCCAATAGGTGTTGCGCAGGACCTTGTTGCGCGCGACCTCGCCCGGCGCGCCGGCGACCGCGCCGGAACGGTTAAAGGGGGACGGACGATATTCGTTCATGGAGAACTCCTGTGTACGGCAGAGTAATGGTTGCCTAGAAGGCTTAGATGGGAAGGATACCTTACAGTTCCCTGAAGAATCCAGTTTTGCCAAGAATTAGACCAGACGCGCGGCGGAGGTTCCAGAGGGATCAACCCGGCCTTACCTCCCGCAGCACGCGGGCGACGATCTTCGGCAGCTCGGCGTCCATGCGGGCCTGGATGTGTTCGATGGCGTCCGCCAGGGCCTCCCGCATGAGCTGTTCCACCTCGGCCTGCAGGCGGGCGCTCAGGACGGCGGCGTCGGGCGCTGCCTCGCCGGGGGCGGGGATGTCCGCGGGCTCGTCGGCCACCTCGGTCAGCAGCGGAAACGCGTCGTCGGGGCTGGCCGGACCCTCGTCGGCCAGTTCCGTCAGCAGCGGCGGCTGCGCGTCGTCGCCGGCCGGAAGATCATGGAGCGAGGGTTCGGCCCGCTGGGTCAGGGTAGGGATGCCGGGATCATTGTGGCGGGTAGGCATGGTGGCTCCCGAAAGTCGAGATGGCGCGACGCGCGGACGCGCGCGCCGGTATGGCGGTCAGCCGCCGGCCTGCTGGCGGCTGAGATCGTGGCTGTGCGGCGTGTGGCCGGCGCCCAGGTAGGTCCGCCAGCGCTGGCGGGCGGCCTGCTTGTCGTCGGGGTCGTCGGAGACGATTTCCAGCAGGCGCTCGAAGGCCTCGAACCCGGGCGGGCAGTCGTGGTCCAGGTTCAGCAGCCAGGAAGGCGCGGGATGCTCGCCCTGGCCGGCGGCCGCGGCGGCCTGTTGAGGGTCTCCGGCGGTCAGCACGACCGGGGTGTCGGCCGCCAGCGGGTCGTTGGCCAGCACGTGCGGCACGAACGAGGTGTCGTCGAACGCCCACAGCATGCGATCGAACGCGGCCAGGCGGCTGCCGTCTTTACAGTACACCACCAGCCGCTGGCCTGCCAGGAAGCGCTTGCGCACGACCTGGCAGGCCGTGCGCAAGCGGTCGGGCGCGCCGAAGGCGAAATCGATGCGCGTCATGCCGGATACCGTCGGGGGCGCGTCAAGCCTGGTCCAGCAGGTACTGCATCAGCAGCGGCACGGGGCGGCCGGTGGCGCCCTTGTCCTTGCCGCCGCGCCAGGCCGTGCCGGCGATGTCCAGGTGGGCCCAGGGATAGGCCGTGGCGAAGCGCGACAGGAAGCAGGCCGCCGTGACGGCGCCCGCCGGAGGCCCGCCGATGTTGGCGAGGTCGGCGAAGTTGGACTTGAGCTGTTCCTGGTAGGCGTCGTCCATGGGCATGCGCCACGCGGTGTCCAGCGAGGCGCGGCCGGCCGCTGCCAGCGCGTCGGCCAGGGCGTCGTCCTTGGAGAACAGGCCGCTGTTGACGTTGCCCAGCGCGACCACGCAAGCGCCGGTCAGCGTGGCGATGTCGATGACGGCCGACGGCTTGAAGCGCTCGGCGTAGGTCAGGGCGTCGCACAGGACCAGGCGGCCTTCGGCGTCCGTGTTCAGGATTTCGATGGTCAGGCCGGCCATGCTGGTGACGACGTCGCCCGGCTTGTTGGCCTTGCCGCTGGGCAGGTTCTCGCAAGCGGGGATCAGCCCGACCACGTCCAGCGGCAGCTCCAGTTCGGCCAGGGCGCGGAACGAGCCCAGCACGCTGGCGGCGCCGCACATGTCGTACTTCATTTCGTCCATGGTGGCCGCGGGCTTGAGCGAGATGCCGCCGGCGTCGAAGGTGATGCCCTTGCCGACCAGCACGATGGGACCGGGGGCCGCCTTGGCGCCCTTCTTGGCGGCCTTGTTGCCGGCGTGGCGCAGCACGATGAAGCGCAGCGCTTCGTCGGAGCCGCGCGCGACCGACAGGAACGAGCCCATGCCCAGCGCCTCGACCTGCTTCTTGTCCAGCACTTCGACCTTCAGCGACTTGAACTCGCGCGCCAGGCGCTTGGCCGTTTCGCCCAGGTAGGCGGGCGTGCAGATGTTGCCGGGCAGGTTGCCCAGCGTGCGGGTGAGGTCCATGCCGTTGGCGATGGCGCCGCCTTCGCGCAGGCCTTTCTGGGCCTGGGCCGCGTCGGCGCGTTCGACGACCTGGACGATTTTCTTGAGCTTGGGGCGGGCGTCGCGGTCGGGCTTGCCGAAGCTCGCGTCGTAATGGTAGACGGCGTTCCCGGCGGCGATGGCCGCGCTGCGGGCGCGGGCGACGACGGCCACGTCGGCGATCGGGTTGGCGGCCAGCGTGGACACGCCTTCCGTGAGCTGGGCCGCCACGCAGGCCGAGGCGAAGGCCTGTTCGGCCGAAGCGTGGGCGCGCGCCGAGTACTCTTCCTGCTTGCCCAGTCCTACCAGCACCACGCGCTGCGCGGTCACGCCGGGCAGGTTGCGCAGCGTCAGGGTGGAGCCTGCGCGGCCGCGGAACTCGGCCTTGACCACCGAACGCACGGCGCCGTTGGAGGCGCGGTCGATGAGGTCGGCGGCGGGGCTCAACATGCCTTCCGCATACACCCCGACGGCCAGGGCGGCGGTTTTGACTTGGTGCAGGGAAGCGGTGGTCTGTGTGCTAAATTCCATGAGGGTTTCCCGTGTGCGTCTGTGTATGATGCGGTCGATTATCCCGCATATTCTCCCATGTCTCTATTTAAACGCTCCGTCGTCAGCGAGATCATCAGTCACGCTGGCGTTGTCTTTTCCACGTTGCTCGTCGTGTGGCTCAGCGTGTTGCTCGTACGCTTGCTCGGCGAAGCCGCGGGAGGCAACATCGGAGCCGACGTGGTGCTGGTGCTGGCCGCGCTGTCGACCATCACCGCCTTGCCGACCATCCTGGCGGTCTCCGTCTTCATCGCGGTCCTGACCACCGTCACGCGCAATTACCGCGAATCCGAAATGGTGGTGTGGTTCGCCAGCGGCCTGTCGCTGGCCGATTGGCTGAAGCCCGTGCTGCGCGTCGCCATTCCCGTGGCGCTGGCCGTGGCGGGGCTGACGCTGGTGGCGGCGCCGTGGGCCTACCGCCAGATCGGCGAATACCACGAACGCTTCGAGCAGCGCTCGGACCTGTCCAAGGTCACGGCCGGGCAGTTCGCGGAGTCCTCCGGCGGCAGCCGCGTGTTCTTCGCGGAAGATCCCGTCGTGGCCAGCGACGAGCTGGGCAATGTGTTCGCGCGCGAAACCGGCCCCGAGTGGCTGAGCGTGCTGACCGCCAGCAGCGCGCACAGCGAAACGCTGCCCAACGGCGACCGCTTCCTGGTCCTGGGCGAAGGGCACCGCTACGACCTGAAGCCGGGCACGCCCGAGATCCGCCTGGTGCATTTCGACAAGTACGGGCTGCGCCTGGAAAGCAAGTCCGGCGGCGATCCGGTGGCCGAGGCCCGCGCGGCGGCGGAACGGTCCTCCAAGGCCCGCTCCACCATGCAGCTCGTGGCCGACAATACCGACAGTAGCTGGTCGCAGGTGATGTGGCGGATCTCGCTGCCGCTGGCCGCGCTGAACCTGGCGCTGCTGGCGATCCCCCTGGGGGCGGTGAACCCGCGCCTGGGGCGCTCGGGCGATCTGCTCATCGCCGGCCTGGTGGGCCTGCTGTACATGAACCTCATCAACCTGTCGCGCGCCTGGATCTCCAACGGCAAGCTCAGCTTCGGCGTGGGCGTGTGGGCCATCCACGGGGTGGTGGCCATGCTGACCGTCTTCCTGCTGATGCGGCGCCTGCGCGTGAAGGCCCCTCGCAACAGCGCCTAAGCCTCAGGCGGGGGAGGCCGTCACGGCAGGTATCGCATCGTGCCGCGCCGGCCGGCCAGCAGGTCGGCGTTCTTCAGCACCGACCTGCGGATGAATTCCCACAGCACCGTCACGCGCTTGAGCTTGCGCAGGTCCTCGTGGCAGTACATCCAGAACGAGCGCGTGATCTCCACTTCGTTTTCCAGCACCGGCGTCAACCTGGGGTCCTGCGCGGCGATGAAGCAGGGCAGGATCGCCAGCGACTGGCCCTGCAGCGCGGCGTGGTACTGGGCGACCACGCTGGTGCTGCGCAGCACCACCTTGCTGGCGGGCAGCAGGTCTTCCAGGTAGCGCAGGCGTTCGCTGAACAGCAGTTCGTCCACGTAGCCGATGAAGGAATGGCCGGCCAGGTCCGCGCGCGCCGCGATCGGCGCGTGGCGGGCCAGATAGCCGGGCGTGCCGTACAGGCGCAGCGTGTAGTCGCACAGCTTGCTGCACACATAGGGCCCGCGCTGGGGCCGTTCGATGGTGATGGCCAGGTCGGCCTCGCGCTTGGACAGGCTGACGAAGCGCGGCACCGGCAGGATGTCCAGCGTGATATGCGGATAGCGGCGCTGGAAGTCGGCGGCCAGCGGCGTCAGGACATAGCTGCCGAAGCCCTCGGTGGCGCCGATGCGTAGATGGCCGGATAGCGCCTGGCCGATGCCGGAGAGATTCTCGCGGGCGGAATGCACCGCGCTTTCCATCTGCTCGGCATGGACGAAGAGGCGCTGGCCGTCTTCGGTCAGCATGAAGCCGGCGCTGCGCGATTTCTCGAACAGCAGCGTTTCCAGTTCGGCCTCCAGCGCGCGGATGCGCCGCGACACCGTCGTGTGTTCCACCCCCAGCTTGCGCGCCGCTGCGCTGACCCGCTGCGTACGGGCCACTTCCAGGAAATACCGCAGGCTGTCCCAATCAAGCACGATCCGGCGCTCCAGGCGTCCGCGGCGCGGGGCGCGGCGGGCCAGAAATCCTATTGTTTATTTATGCACAAGGAATGTGCATTTCTGGTGTTGCTCGTTGATTTTCACACATCTACACTGGGTTGGCAGGCCCTGGGGCGATGTCCCGGGGAACCGCAGGCCGCAAAGACGGCGCCATAACGCATAAAACTCAGGAGACAAATCCATGAAATTGCACGCACGCGGGCTGGCCGTAGGCTTGTGTCTGGGCGCCGCTCTGGTTTCCCAGGCGCACGCGGCGGATAAGCCGCCAGTGAAGATCGGCATTCTGACGGACATGTCCGGCACCTACGCCGGCATGGGGGGAGCGGGTTCGGTAGCGGCGGCGCAGTTGGCGATCGACGATTGCCTGGCCGCGGAGTGCAAGGGCATGAAGATCGACCTGGTGTCCGCGGACAACCAGAACAAGGCCGACGTGGGCGCGGCCAGGGCGCGCGAATGGTTCGACCGCGACGGCGTCACCGCCATCGCCGACCTGACCAATTCCGCCGTGGCGCTGGCGGTGCAGGGCATCGCGCGCGAAAAGAACAAGGTCGTGATGTTCTCCGGCCCGGCCACGACGGCGCTGACCAACAAGGAATGCTCGCCCGTCGGCTTCCACTGGATGTTCGACACGTATTCGCAGTCCGCGGGCGGCGCCAAGGCCACCGTGCGGGCGGGCGGCAAGTCGTGGTTCTTCATTACCGTGGACTACGCCTTCGGCCACTCGCTGGAGGCCGACACGGCCAAGGCCGTGCAGGCGCTGGGCGGCACGGTGGCCGGCAGCGTGCGGCATCCGCTGAACGCGCCCGACTTCGCGTCCTACCTGCTGCAGGCCCAGAGTTCCAAGGCGCAGGTGGTGGCGCTGGCCAATGGCGGGCAGGACACCGTCAACGCCGTGAAGCAGGCGCGCGAGTTCGGCATTGTGGCGGGCGGCCAGCGGCTGGTGTCGCTGCTGATCTTCCTGTCCGACCTGCGCGCGCTGGGCCTGGAGAACGCCCAGGGCCTGTCCTACGTGGACGGTTTCTACTGGGACTACGACGACACCACCCGCGAGTGGTCCGGGCGCTTCGAAAAGGCCTTCCGCGGCCTCAAGCCCACCATGACCCAGGCCGGCGTGTATTCCAGCGTGCTGCACTACCTGCGCGCCGTCGCGGCCTCGGGCAGCACGGACGGCAAGGTGGTGGCCGACAAGATGCGCGAACTCCCCATCAAGGACCCGATCATGCGCAACGCGTCGATCCGTCCCGACGGCCGCGTGATCCACGATATGTACCTGTATGAAGTGAAGCAGCCCGGGGAATCCAAGGGCGGCTGGGACTATTCCAAGCTGGTGGCCACCATTCCGGCCGCCGAGGCGTTCCAGCCCCTGGCCGATTCCGCGTGCCCGCTCGTGAAGAAATAGGCCATGCGCGCGCCGCCGGCCCGGGGGGCCGGCGGCCCGCGGCAATATCCATGAATGCGGAGCCCTCTCCGCATCGACTACGCAGTGTGAGGAGCATCAAATGAGTGAAGTCCCGCGCGTTCCGCTATTGATCGGCGGCAAGCTAGTGCAGTCCAAAACCACCGAATGGCGAGACGTGATCAATCCCGCCACCCAGGAGGTCGTCGCCCAGGTTCCTTTCGCCACGCGCGAAGAGCTGGACCTGGCCGTCTCCAACGCCAAGGAGGCCTTCAAGACCTGGCGCAACAGCGGGCAGGGCATGCGGATGCGCGTCATGCTGAAGTTCCAGGAGCTGCTGCGCGCCAACACCGGCAAGCTGGCCGAGATGATTACCCGCGAACACGGCAAGACGCTGCCGGACGCCGAGGGCGAAGTCGGCCGCGGCCTGGAAGTGGTCGAGCATGCCTGCTCGATCGCCAACCTGCAGCTAGGCGAATACGCCGAGAACGCCGCCTCGGGCATCGACGTCTATACGCTGATCCAGCCGCTGGGCGTGTGCGCGGGCATCACCGCGTTCAACTTCCCGGTCATGCTGCCCTGCTTCATGTTCCCGATCGCCGTGGCCTGCGGCAACACCTTCGTGCTCAAGCCCTCCGAGCAGGACCCGACGGCTTCGCTGTTCCTGGCGCAACTGGCGCTGGAAGCCGGCCTGCCGCCGGGCGTGCTGAACGTGGTTCACGGCGGTCCGGAAACCGCCAACGGCCTGTGCGAGCACCCCGACATCAAGGCGGTTTCCTTCATCGGTTCGACCCGCGTGGGCACCGAGATCTACAACCGCGCGTCGGCCGCGGGCAAGCGCTGCCAGTCCATGATGGGCGCGAAGAATCACTGCGTGGTGCTGCCGGATGCCGATCCCGAAGTCGCCCTGAACCAACTGCTGGGCGCCGCCTTCGGCGCGGCCGGCCAGCGCTGCATGGCCTCTTCGGTGGCCGTGCTGGTGGGCGAGGCGCGCAACTGGCTGCCCGATTTCGTCGAGCGCGCCAAGAAGCTCAAGGTCAATTCCGGCACCGACCGGGCGGCCGACCTGGGCCCGCTGGTGTCGCCCAATGCCAAGAAGCGCGTCGAAGGCCTGATCCAGAAGGGTGTGGACGAAGGCGCCAAGCTGCTGCTGGACGGCCGCGACCTGAAGGTGCCGGGCTTCGAGCAGGGCAACTTCGTGGGCCCGACGATTTTCGACGGCGTGAACGAGAACATGACCATCTACACCGAAGAGATCTTCGGTCCGGTCCTGTGCGTGGTGGGTGCCGAAACGCTGGAGGACGCGGTCGAGTTCATCAACCGCAATCCCAACGGCAACGGCGTGGCGCTGTTCACCCAGGACGGCGGCGCGGCGCGCTACTTCCAGAACAACATCGACGTCGGCCAGGTGGGCATCAACGTGCCGATCCCGGTGCCGGTGGCCTGGTTCAGCTTCACCGGTTCGCGCGGCTCCAAGCTGGGCGACCTGGGTCCCAACGGCAAGCAGGCGGTGCAGTTCTGGACGCAGACCAAGACCGTCACCGCGCGCTGGTCCGCCCACGCCAAAAGCGTGAACACCACGATCACGATGCGCTGAAAAGGGGACGTCTTGCTCTTAAGCTTATACAAATAAGTTATATAACAAGGCGTCCTTATTACTTATAATTGGTCCGTCTTTCAGGGGCCAATTCATGAACCTGCAGCAATTTCGTTTCGTGCGGGAAACCATCCGGCGCGACTTCAACCTGACCGAAGCCGCCCGGATGCTCTACACCTCCCAGCCGGGGGTATCCAAGGCGATCATCGAGTTCGAAGACGAACTGGGGATCAAGATCTTCGAACGGCATGGAAAACGCATCAAGGGGCTGACCAAGCCCGGCCTGGCGGTCTCGCAGGTCATCGACCGCATCATGCGGGAAGTGGACAACCTCAAGAAGGTCAGCGACGAGTTCGCGCGCCGCGACGAGGGCGGCCTGGTGATCGCCTGCACCCACACCCAGGCGCGCTACCTGCTGCCGCGCGTCATCCCCGCGTTCCGCAAGCAATTCCCCAAGGTGCACCTGTCGCTGGCCGAAGGCAGCCCCGCGCAACTGGCCGAAATGGTCCTGCACGAGCAGGCCGACCTGGCGCTGGCGACCGAATCGCTGGCGCTGACGCCCGGCCTGGCCACGCTGCCGGTCTATGCCTGGGAGCACACCGTGGTGGTGCGCCCGGACCATCCGCTGGCCGAACTGACCTCCAGCGCGGCCAAGCGGCTGTCGCTGGCCCAACTGGCCGAATTCCCCATCGTCACCTACGACCGCGCCTTCACCGGCCGCAGCACCATCGACGAGATCTTCGCCAACCAGGGCATCCATCCGGACATCGTGCTGGAGGCCATCGACGCGGACGTGATCAAGACCTACGTCGACGTGGGCCTGGGCATCGGCATCATCGCCGGCGTCGCCTACGACCCCCGCCGCGACTCGAACCTGGTGGGCCTGCCGGTGGGGCACCTGTTCGGCACGCACACCACCCGCGTGGGCGTGAAGGCGGGCGTATTCCTGCGCGATTACGTCTACACCTTCCTGGAAATGCTGGCGCCGTCGCTCACCCGCAGCGTCGTGACGGAGGCCGTGCAGGGCACGCCCAAATAGCCTCATCTCCCTATGCATGAAAGCAGCGCGGCGCCTTTTGGCGCCGCTTTTTTTTCCGGACGGAGCGGGATCTCGCTATCCCTCCCTGCAGGCTCATAAAAAATATTAAATAAGAACTGATCTCATTTGAGTTGACTAAAAAATAGGAATCATTATCATTACATCCAGTCTCAACGACCCAGTGAGGTTCATCATGACGGCAGGACTTAGTGCAGTGGTAGTGGGCGCCGACCGCCTCGGCAACATTCCCGACCTTCTCAAAGGACACAATATCTCGATCACGCACCACATCAGCGGGCGCGATCCCTCGCATCAAAAGAAGACCCTGCAGTTGCCCTCGGGCACCCAACTGGTCATCCTCCTGACCGACTTCCTCGGCCACAACGTCATGAAGACCTTCCGCAACGCGGCGCAGCGCGGCGGCATCCGGGTCGTGGCTTGTCGTCGTTCGGTATGCAGCATGCAGCAGGCTTTGCAGCAATGCGGCCTGTGCTCCCGCGCGGGCACGGTGCACTAAGCGGCTGCCGCCTGCCGCGGCCGCACACAAAAACTGGGGAGGCCGAAAAGGCCTGCGGCCCTTAGGCCGCGAAGAGAATCAAAAACGCCGCCGGACTGGAAAGTCCGGCGGCGTTTTGCGTGGTGCGTGGCGAAAGGGCGGGGATCAGTTGGCCGCGCGCGCGGAGGCCATCAGGCTGTTGTCCAGGCGGCGGGCGCCGTTGTAGCGCTTGGTCCAGTAGGTCATGGCCATGTTTTCGACGCGGACCACGCCGCCGGAGCTGGGCGAGTGCACGAAGCGGTCGTCGCCCAGATAGATGCCGACATGCGAATAGCGGCGGCCCAGCGTGTTGAAGAAGACCAGGTCGCCGGCCTTCAGTTCGTTCTTGCTGACGGAGATGCCTTGCTGGGCCATTTCGGCGGCGCTGCGAGGCAGTTTCAGGCCCAGCGAACGCTCGGCCGTATAGGTGACCAGCCCGCTGCAATCGAATCCGGTGTCGGGCGAGGCGCCGCCGAAGCGGTAGCGGATGCCCAGATAGTTCAAGGCTTCGCTGACCATGGCGTTGTCGCTGTTCACGCCCGTCAGGGCTCTTTGGCGTTCGCGCTTGAACTTGTGCGCCACCAGCATGCCGATGGGATCATCGGAGGTGGCTACCCATTCCGTTTCGTAGGGGTCGATCTCGGACGTATAGGCGGTAGACTTTTGTGTACCGGCACAACCTGCCAGGCTCGCCACGCACGCTACCAGCGCCAGCAAACGCAGACCGCGGGTTGCTTGGCCAGTGGATGAATTCTGTCGCGCGCGCGTGGAGTGTCGATGCATTCGCCAGGGGATGATTTGCGGATGACGGCGGAAAACACGGGATTCGCCGTGAATCTGGCCGAAATGTCAGCAAAATCAACATTTTTGTACAACTTCGCGGGGATTCTACCAAACTTTCAAGACAGGTTCTTTGCATTACCGGCTTAAATGTCCATGCAGCGTGGACGTCGGGCAGAACTTTTTGACTTGTGGCAAGCCTCGTGCAAGGTTCGCCTACCAAAATGACCAAAAGATTCAAGAAGAAAGCAATCAGCCTTAAGGCGTACGAACGATAACAGGAGACATAAATGCAAAAAACCCGGGATTTCCATTACCGCTCCGTGCACGATCGCGATGCATTCTGGCGGGAAGAGGCCGGCCGCATTCACTGGGAGACGCCGTTCGAGTCTGTGCTGGACTTCTCCCGTCCGCCCTTCGCCAAATGGTTCACGGGCGGCCGGACCAATCTTTGCTATAACGCCGTCGACCGCTGGCTGCCGACCCAGGCCGATGCGCCGGCCCTGATCTGGGTGTCCACCGAGGTCGATCGCGAGCGCGTCTACACCCGCCAGGACGTCTTCGAAGAGGTCAATGCCGCGGCCGCCATGCTGAAGGAGCTGGGCGTCGGGCGGGGCGACCGGGTGCTGCTCTACATGCCGATGGTGCCCGAGGCGGTATTCACGATGCTGGCCTGCGCCCGGATCGGCGCGGTGCACTCGGTGGTATTCGGCGGCTTCGCCTCGGTCAACCTGGCCCAGCGCATCGACGATGCGGCGCCCAAGGTCGTGGTGTGCACCGACGGCGGCTCCCGCGCGGGCAAGGTCGTGCCGTACAAGCCGCTGCTGGACCGGGCGCTGGCCCTGGCCAAGACGCCGCCGGCATCGGTGGTGGTGTTCGATCGCGGCCTTGCCCCGTTCGAGCCCGTGGCCGGACGCGACCTGGACTACGCCGCCTTGCGGGAGCGCCACCGCGGCGCGCGGGTGCCGGTCGAGTGGCTGGAGTCGTCCGAGCCCAGCTACATCCTCTATACCTCCGGCACCACTGGCCGGCCCAAGGGGGTGCAGCGCGACACGGGCGGCTACGCCGTGGCGCTGGCCTCGTCCATGGAATACATCTTCAACGGGAAGGCGGGCGATACGTTCTTCTGCACCAGCGACATCGGCTGGGTGGTGGGCCATTCCTATATTGTCTACGGCCCGCTGATCGGCGGGCAGGCGACGGTGCTGTACGAAGGGACGCCGGTGCGCCCGGACGGCGCGATCCTGTGGAAGCTGGTGGAGCAGTTCGGCGTCAACACTCTGTTTTCGGCGCCGACCGCGGTGCGCGTACTCAAGCGCCAGGATCCGGCGCTGCTCAAGCAGCACGACCTGTCTTCCCTGCGCGCGGTGTACCTGGCGGGCGAACCGCTGGACGAGCCGACCGCGCAATGGATTTCCAGCGGCCTGGGCAAACCCATCATCGACAATTATTGGCAGACGGAATCGGGCTGGCCCATTCTCTCCGCCCAGCCCGGCGTGGAGAACGTGCCCACGCGCTATGGCAGCCCATCCTTTCCCGTGTACGGGTTCGATGCGCGCATCGTCAGCGAATCCACGGGCGAGGACCTGGGCCCGGACCAGAAGGGCGTGGTGGCCATCGTGCCGCCGCTGCCGCCGGGGGCGATGTCCACCATCTGGGGCGACGACGAGCGTTTCGTGCAGACCTATTTCACATCCATACCCGGCCGGCAGGTGTATTCCACATTCGACTGGGGCCTGGTGGACGCCGACGGCTACTGGTTCATCCTGGGCCGCACGGACGACGTGATCAACGTGGCCGGCCACCGCCTGGGCACGCGCGAGATCGAGGAATCGGTCAACAGCCACAGCCTGATCGCCGAATGCGCGGTGGTGGGCGTGGCGGATGCGCTCAAGGGGCAGGTGGCGATGGCGTTCGCCGTGCTGAAGAATCCCGCCGGCGCCGAAACGCCGGAAGGGGCAAAGCGGCTGGAAGGCGATATCATGCGGCTGGTGGAAGATCAGCTCGGAGCGGTGGCCAGGCCCGCCCGGATCCGGTTCGTGGGCGCATTGCCCAAGACCCGTTCCGGCAAGGTGCTGCGCCGCGCGATCGTCGCGGTATGCGAAGGACGCGACCCCGGGGACCTGACCACCATCGAAGACCCAACCGCCCTGGAACAGATCAAGGAGTCGCTGCAATGAATACCAAACCCGTGCTGAGCGCCGAAGACGTCAAGAAGGTCCTGGCCGCGGCCGAAGCACACGCCCTGCAGAACAAGTGGGCCGTCACCATCGCCGTGGTCGACGATGGCGGCCATCTGCTGGGCATGCTGCGCCTGGACAATGCCGCGCCGATCTCGGCGCACATCGCTCCGGCGAAGGCGAAGACCGCCGCCCTGGGCCGCCGCGAGTCGCGCGGCTATGAAGAGATGATCAACAACGGCCGCTACTCGTTCCTGTCGGCCCCGCTGCTCGAAGGCATGCTGGAAGGCGGCGTGCCGGTCGTGGCCGACGGCCAGGTGGTGGGCGCGGTCGGCGTGTCGGGCGTCAAGTCGACCGAAGACGTGCAGATCGCTCAAGCAGGCATCGCCGCGCTGGGGCTATGAGTCTTTCGGGCCGCCCCAAGGACGAATACCGGAGTGCGAAGCGCGAAGGCGGTTCCATGAGTCCGTCGGGTAGTCCGTCGGGGGGCGACAGCCCCCTGAACCCGGGGGTGGCCAAGCGCGAAGTCTGGGCCTGGGCCATGTACGACTTCGCCAATTCCGGCTACACCACCGTGATCCTCACGGCGGTGTTCAGCACCTATTTCGTCGGCGTGGTGGGCGGGCGCGCCCCGTGGGCCACGCTGGCCTGGACCGCGGCGCTGTCGCTGTCCTATCTGCTCATCATGCTGACCATGCCCAGCCTGGGCGCCCGCGCCGACGCGCGCGCGGGCAAGCGCCGGCTGCTCTACACCAGCACGGTGGGCTGCGTCGCGGCCACCCTGGTGCTGACGCAGGCTGGGCCCGGCGACGTCTGGCTGGCGCTGGCCGCCATTGTCATATCCAACTACTGCTATTGCGTGGGCGAGTCCGTGGTCGCGGCCTTTTTGCCCGAACTCGCCAAGCCGGCCGCGCTGGGGCGGGTGTCGGGCTGGGGCTGGAGCTTCGGCTACTGCGGCGGCATGCTCACGCTGGGGCTGTCGCTGGTGGTCGTGACCCTGGCCGAGGCGCGCGGCGCGACCGCCGAGCATTTCGTGCCCTGGGTCATCGTCGTCACCTGCTCCGTGTTCGCGCTGGCGGCGCTGCCTTCCTTCTTCCTGCTGCGCGAGCGCGCGCAACCCCAGGCCGGCCAGACCGAGGCGCTGCACATGCTCAAGCGCCTGGCCTATGCCTGGCGCGAAACCGGACAGCACTTTCCGGAGTTCCGCCGGCTGCTCATGTGCATCGCCTGCTACCAGGCCGGGATTTCCGTGGTGATCACGCTGGCCGCCGTGTATGCCTCCGAAGTCATGGGCTTCACCACGCCCCAGATCATGCTGCTGGTGTTCACCGTGAACATCGGCGCGGCGGCGGGCGCGTTCTCGTTCGGCTACGTGCAGGACCGCATCGGCCACAAACCCGCGCTGGCCATGACGCTGGTCGGCTGGATCGTCATGGTGCTGGTGGCCTACGCCGCCGTGACGGCGCCGGTGTTCTGGGTGGCCGCCACGCTGGCCGGGCTGTGCATGGGAACGACCCAGAGCGCGGGCCGGGCCATGACCGGCGCCCTCGCGCCCGCGGGCCGGCTGGCCGAGTTCTACTCGCTATGGACCTTCGCGGTGCAGTTGGCCGCCGTGATCGGCCCGCTGACCTATGGCCTGGTGACCTGGGCCACGCACGGCAACCACCGGCTGGCCATCCTGGTGACCGGCCTGTTCTTCGTCGGCGGCCTCATCCTTTTGTCGCGGGTGGACATGCGGCGGGGCCTGGCCAGGCGAGCGGCGTAGGGCGCCCGCGCGCGTAAGCGCCGCCGCGGCTGCTATCCTTATGGTCTGCCCAGCGGCGCCGCTTCCGTCATGCGGCGCCGGTGCGTTGTTTGCTTGTGCATGCCGCCATCCGATGCCTTCGGCGTTTCCCGCCATAGGCCGGCATTGCCGGGGCTCCGGCTCCTGCGCCCATGCGGGCTCCGGCCCGCATTTTGCGTAAGGTGCCCGTAAGAGCGTGGCGATACGGTTGCAGGTGGGTAATAAAAAAGCGGCATAAACAACAGAATCACCGTTTGGAGACAAAGATCATGTCGAACGCTATTGAGTCCGTCTTGGTGGAAACCCGCGTTTTCCCGCCGCCCGAACGCGCGGCGCAGGGCGCCGCCATTCCCAGCATGGAAGCCTACAACGCGCTGTGCGCGCGGGTCGAGAACGATTTCGACGGATTCTGGGCCGAGCAGGCCCGCGACAACCTGCAGTGGACCAAGCCGTTCACGCAGGTCCTCGATGAATCCGAGGCCCCGTTCTACCGCTGGTTCGGCGACGGCGAACTGAACGTCTCGGCCAACTGCCTGGACGTGCACCTGACCAACGGCAACGCCGACAAGACCGCCATCATCTTCGAATCCGACGACGGCAAGGTCGACCGCGTCACCTACCGCGAACTGCTGGCCCGCGTGTGCCGCTTCGCCAACGGTATCGCCGCGCTGGGCTACAAGAAGGGCGACCGCGCCATCATCTACATGCCGATGTCGATCGAGGCAGTGGTCGCCATGCAGGCCTGCGCGCGCCTGGGCGTGACGCACTCGGTGGTGTTCGGCGGCTTTTCGGCCAAGAGCCTGCAGGAACGCATCATGGACGTGGGCGCGTCGCTGGTCATCACCGCCGACGAACAGGTGCGCGGCGGCAAGACCATTCCGCTCAAGCCCGCAGTGGAAGAGGCCTTCACGATGGGCGGCTGCGAGGCCGTTTCCAAGGTCATCGTGTACCGCCGCACCGGCGGCAAGGTGCAATGGAACGAGGGCCGCGACCTCTGGATGCACGACGTGGAGGCCGGCCAGGCCGACACCTGCGAACCCGTGCCGGTCAACGCCGAGCACCCGCTCTTCATCCTCTACACGTCGGGCTCCACCGGCAAGCCCAAGGGCGTGCAGCATTCGTCGGCGGGCTACCTGCTGTGGGCGCTGCTGACGGTGAAGTGGACCTTCGACGCCCGCAAGGACGACGTCTACTGGTGCACGGCCGACGTGGGCTGGGTCACCGGCCACACCTACATCACCTACGGTCCGCTGGCCGCGGGCCTGACGCAGGTGGTCTTCGAAGGCGTGCCGACCTACCCGAACGCCGGCCGCTTCTGGGACATGATCGCCCGCCACAAGGTCACCACGTTCTACACCGCGCCCACCGCGATCCGCTCCCTGATCAAGGCGGCCGAGGCCTCGCCCGAGGCGCACCCGCAGAACTACGACCTGGACAGCCTGCGCATCATCGGCACGGTGGGCGAACCGATCAACCCCGAAGCCTGGATGTGGTACCACAAGAACGTGGGCCGCGAACGCTGCCCCATCGTGGATACGTGGTGGCAGACCGAGACCGGCGGCCACATGATCACGCCGCTGCCGGGCGCCACGCCGACCAAGCCGGGTTCCTGCACCTTGCCCCTGCCGGGCATCGCGGCGGCCATCGTCGACGAGACCGGCGCCGACGTCGAGCAGGGCAACGGCGGCTTCCTGGTCGTCAAGCGGCCGTGGCCCGCCATGATCCGCAACATCTGGGGCGATCCGGAGCGCTTCAGGAAAAGCTACTTCCCGCCCGAGCTGCGCGGCTATTACCTGGCGGGCGACGGCGCGCAGCGCGACGCGGACGGCTATTTCTGGATCATGGGCCGCATCGACGACGTGCTGAACGTGTCGGGACACCGCCTGGGCACGATGGAAGTCGAGTCGGCGCTGGTGGCGCACGAGATGGTGGCCGAGGCCGCGGTGGTGGGCCGTCCGGACGATACGACGGGCGAGGCCGTGGTGGCCTTCGTGGTGCTCAAGCGCACGCGTCCGGAAGGCGACGAGGCCCAGGCCATCGCCAAGACGCTGCGCGACTGGGTGGCCAAGGAAATCGGCCCCATCGCCAAGCCCAAGGACATCCGCTTCGGCGACAACCTGCCCAAGACGCGCTCGGGCAAGATCATGCGCCGCCTGCTGCGCGTGGTCGCCAAGGGCGAGGAAGTCACGCAGGACGTTTCCACGCTGGAGAATCCCGCCATCCTGGAACAGCTCTCCAAGCCCCTGTGAGCGCGGCCGGCCGCCGCGCGGCGGCCGCCTCGCGCGCGACAGGCGCATAATGTCAGGCGCCCGTGCCGGCAACCGCCGGCGCCGGGCGCTTTTTCTTTTTCATTCTCCACGGAGCCATGGACGTGAGCCGCAGCAGTTTCGTGTCAACAGGTCCTATCCTGATGTTCAGCACCATCCTGGTCTGGGCGGGTAGCTGGATCGCGATGAAACTGATCGTGCCCTACATCGGCCCGTTCGACTTCGTGGCGCTGCGCTATGTGGCCGGCAGCGTGGTGCTGTTCGCGCTGGCGATCGCGACCCACCGCCGGCTGGCCATGCCGCCCTGGAAGCTGACCCTGCTGATCGGCCTGACGCAGACAGCCGGGTTCCAGGGCTTCGTGCAGACCGCGCTGGTCACGGGCGGGGTGGGCAAGGTGTCGCTCATGGCCTACACCATGCCGTTCTGGGTGATCCTGTTCGCGTGGTGGCTGCTGCGCGAACGGCCTACGGCAAGGCATGGGCTGGGCATCGGCCTGGCCGCGGTCGGGCTGGTCTGTTTCGTGGAACCCTGGAACGGCCTGGGCGACATCCGTCCGGTGGTGCTGGGCCTGGGCAGCGGACTGAGCTGGGGCGTGGGCACCGTGCTGTCCAAGCGCATGTTCGAGCGCCACGCGCCGGACGTGATGACCTTCACCGCCTGGCAGATGCTGTTCGGCGGCCTGGCGATGGTGCCGGTGGCCTTTCTGGTGCCGCAGATGCCCGCGGACTGGGGCTGGCAGCTCTGGACCGGCATGGCCTATATCGTGCTGATCGCCACGGCCGCGGGCTGGCTGTTGTGGCTGCAGGTGGTGCGGCGCGTGCCCGCGTCCATCGCCGGCCTGTCGAGCCTGGGCGTGCCGGTCGTCGCCATGCTGTTCGCGTGGGCGCTGCTGTCCGAACGGCCCACGCCGGTGGAGCTGGGCGGCATGGCGCTGATCCTCGCCGGCATCTGGGTGGTGAGCCGGGCAGCGCCCGCGCCGCGCGCCCAGTGAGCGGCTTTCCCGATTTCGTTTCCTATCCAAGGACTATCCATGATCGATTTGCGTAGCGACACCGTCACCCGGCCCTCCGCGGCCATGCTCCAGGCGATGGTGGCCGCGCCCCTGGGCGATGACGTGATGGGCGACGACCCCACCGTGATCCGCCTGCAGGAAGCGGCTGCCGAGCGCGCCGGGAAGGCGGCGGGCCTGTTCTTTCCCTCCGGCACGCAAAGCAACCTGGGGGCGTTGATGGCGCACTGCGACCGGGGCGACGAATACCTGGTGGGGCAGCTTGCGCACACCTACAAGTACGAAGGCGGCGGGGCGGCCGTGCTGGGCAGCATCCAGCCGCAGCCGGTCGAGCACGCGGAAGACGGTTCGCTGCCGCTGGAGAAGCTGGCCGCGGCGCTCAAGCCGGTGGGCGATCCGCACTTCGCCCGCACCCGCCTGCTGGCGCTGGAGAACACCTTCCACGGCAAGCTGATCCCGGCCTCGTATGTGCAGGCCGCGACCGCCTGGGCGCGCGAGCACGGCCTGGCGACGCACCTGGACGGCGCCCGCGTCTTCAATGCGGCCGTGGCCAGCGGCAAGCCGGTGGCGGACCTGTGCCGGCCCTTCGACTCGGTGTCGATCTGTTTTTCCAAGGGCCTGGGCGCGCCGGTGGGTTCGGTGCTGGTGGGCAGCGCCGAACTGATCGGCCGCGCCCGCCGTTGGCGCAAGATGCTGGGCGGAGGCCTGCGCCAGGCCGGCGTGCTGGCCGCCGCCTGCCTGTACGCACTGGAACACAACGTCGACCGCCTGGCCGAGGACCACGAGAACGCCCGCCTGCTGGCCGAAGGGCTGCGCGGCATCGCGGGCGTCAAGGTGCTGAGCCAGGACACCAACATGGTGTTTGCGGAATTCGAGCCCTCGCGCTGCGAGGCGCTGACTGCCGCGCTGGGCGGCGAGGGCATCCTGATGCGGGCCGTCTACGGCGGCCCGACGCGCCTGGTCACGCACCTGGACGTGTCCGCCGACGACGTGCGGCGGGTGGTCCAGGCGGCGGCGCGGCACCTGGCGTAAGGGCGGGCCGCCCTAAGCGTTCGCGCGCAGCACGTCCGACAGGACCGAGAACAGTTCGTCGATCTGGGTGCGCTCGATGATGAGCGGGGGCGACAGCAGCATGGTGTCGCCCGCCGAACGTATCAGGCAGCCGCGTTCCAGGCAGGCCTGGTGCACGGCGTAGGCGCGCTGGCCGGGCGCGCCGTCCAGCGGCGCCAGTTCGATGGCCGCCAGCAGGCCGATGTTGCGGATGTCCACCACGTGCGGCAGGCCTTTCAGGCTGTGCGCGGCGTCTTCCCAGTAGCGCCAGAGTTCGCGGCTGCGCTGGAACAGGCCTTCGCGGCGGCAGATGTCCAGCGTGGCCAGGCCGGCGGCGCACGCCACCGGATGGCCGGAATAGGTATAGCCGTGCGACAGTTCGATGGCGCTGTCCGGCCCTTGCATGAAGGCGTCGTAGACGTGCTTCTGCACCAGGGTCGCGCCCATGGGGATGGCGCCGTTGGTGAGCCCCTTGGCGCTGGTGATGATGTCCGGCGTGACGCCGAAGTGCGAGGACGCGAAGGCGCCGTCGATGCGGCCGAAGGCGCAGATCACCTCATCGAATATCAGCAGGATGCCGTGGGCGTCGCAGATCTGGCGCAGCTTCTGCAGATAGCCCTTGGGCGGCACCAGCACGCCGGTGGATCCGGCCACCGGCTCCACGATGACGGCCGCGATGGTGGACGCGTCGTGCAGCGCCACGATGCGCTCCAGGGTGTCGGCCAGGTGTGCGCCCCAGTCGGGCTGGCCTCGGGTATAGGCCATCTGGCTGCGGTCGTAGGTGTGCGGCAGGTGGTCCACATAGGGCAGGAGATTGCCGAAGGGCTTGCGATGGCCGGCGATGCCCGACACCGACAGGCCGCCGAAACCCACGCCGTGGTAGGAGCGTTCGCGGCCGATCAGGCGCACGCGCTGGCCCTGGCCGCGCGCGCGGTGATAGCCCAGCGCGATCTTCAGCGCCGTGTCCACGGCCTCCGAGCCGGAGTTCGAGAAAAACACATTGGAGAATCCGGGGGGCGCTTCCTGGCGCAGGGACTCGGCCAGCTCGAAGGCCAGCGGATGGCTCATCTGGAACGACGGCGCGTAATCGAGTTCGTGCGCGGTGCGGGCGATCGCGTCCACGATTTCGGGGCGGCGGTGCCCGGCGTTCACGCACCACAGGCCCGCGATGCCGTCCAGCACGCGGCGGCCGTCGGGGCGGATGTAGTGCATGCCTTCGGCGGCGCTGAACAGCACGGGGGCGCGCTTGTACCGCCGGTTGGCGGTAAAGGGCATCCAATAGGCGTCGGCGTTGAGGGCGGGCGTGGGGTGGGGGGAGGGCATGAGGGGCCTGCTTTGGGAGGTTGGGGTTTTCTATTTTGTATTAATAAAATGATAAATACAATATGGATTGGGTCGGCGGGGAGTGTTTGTAGTGTTTGTGGGTGTCAGACACCCGGGGGCGTGCGCTTCAGCATGCCGGGCGGGCGTGGGGTGTCAGACACGAGGCTGCAGCGCGGGCGTTGGTGTCAGACACCCGGGGGCGTGTGCTTCAGCATGCCGGGCGGGGCGTGGGGTGTCAGACACGAGGCTGCATACGTTGGTGTCAGACACAGGGCCGCATGAGGTGTTCCGCGGGTGCCAGACACAGGGGGACCCGCGTAAGCGGGTAGGGAGGCTCAGGACAGTTGCAGGGACGTTTTCAGGTGGCGGCGCATGAGCTGGGAGGCCCATTCCTGGTCGCCGGCTTCCAGGGCCTCGATGATCTGCAGGTGTTCGCTGCTGGAGTTGGCGAAGCGCGCGTCGCGATAGAACGCGGCGTGCTCTTCCAGCCGGCGCAGTTGGTTCTGCTGCTGCACGGCCTGCAGGATGTAGCGGTTGCCCGAGAAGCGGGCCAGCAGCTCGTGGAACGAGGCGTTGAGGTTGAAGAATTCGGTGGCCGAGATATCGGCGTCGCTGCGCGCGGCCAGGGCTTCGTGGGCGGCGCGCATGCGCGCCAGGGCTTCGCGGTCCAGCCGGAACGTGGGCTCCAGCAGGCCCGCGCATTCGATCGTCATCCGGAAACGGTAGCTCTCGTTGAGGGCGTCGCGGTTCTCCAGCGACGGTGCGAACTGCCAGCCGTGGCCTTTGCGCTTTTCGATCAGGCCGTCGGACGAAAGCTGCAGCAGCGTCTTGGCCAGCACGCTGCGCGGGGCCGGATAGCGTTGCTGCAAGTCGCGCTCGGTGAACGTTTCCGGCAGCGCGCGCGAGGCGCGGTCGTCGATCAACTGGCGGTACAGCTCCGCTTGCGTGGGGCCCGCGCCCTGGATGGCGGGAGGCGCGGCCGCGGCATTGTCGGCCACCGTATAGCCGCTGTTGGGGCGGTGCGTGATCAGGCCCTGCGCGGCCAGCAGCCTGAGCGCGCCGCGCACGGGCGTGCGCGACACCTCGTAGCCCGCCGCCAGCGTTTCCTCCGACAGATGGTCGCCGGGCGCGTAGCGCCGGGCCACGATGTCTTCCGCGATATGGCGCGCCAGGTCGACTTGCAGCGGGGTGGGGCGGGCAGGGGCGGCAGGAGACATGGGCGAAGGATGGGCGCGGGTGGCGGCGGAGTGGGAATGGTACCGGAGAGCCCCCGGATGCGGGCGGTGCACCAGCCTTCCAGGGGAAACCCTTATATTGAACTTTTTCTTATATTAGTACAAAATTTGGCCGTCTGAATGAATCAGCATCGGAGCCTGCGCCGTGACTTTGCCTACCCCCTTCCCCCTGGTCGACGTTCAGGGCAGCCCTTATGAGCGGGGCCGCCAGCATGGCGCCGCCGTCCCGGAGCGCGTGGCGCGCAGCGTGGCCCTTTACCGCGGGCAGCTCGAGCGGCGCGGGGTGGGCGCGGACCGGCTGAAGGAACTGGCCGCCGCCATGGTGCCGGTCGTGGGCGATTACGACGCGGCCTATCTGGAAGAACTGCGCGGTATCGCCGATGGATCCGGCCAGGCGCTGGAGGACGTGGTGGTCATCAACTGCCGCACCGAAATGATGTTCGGGCATGCCGAGCTGGGCCGCGTCCGCCAGGGGCTGGACGACGGCTGCACCGGCCTGGTGGTATTGCCGGAAGCCGCCGCCGGCGCCAGGCTCATGCATGCGCACAACTGGGACTGGCGCGAGGAATGCGTGGACACCGGCATCGTGCTGCGCATGCGCCGCGAGGACGGCCCCGACCTGCTGATGTTCACGGAGGCGGGCAGCCTGGCGCGCCACGGCTTCAATAGCGCCGGCGTCTCGCTGTCGGGCAACTTCCTGTCCTGCGAGCACGATTACCAGCGTCCCGCCGAAGTGCCGCTGGTGCTGGTGCGGCGCAAGATGCTGGAAGCTTCGAATATCTGCAACGCCATGAAAGTGCTGTGGGCGTCGCGGCGCTTCTGCTCCAACAACCTGATGCTGGCGCAGGCGCAGGGCGAGGCGGTCGACCTGGAATGCTCGCCCGACGAGATTTTCTGGATCACGCCCGAAGACGGCCTGCTGGTGCACGCCAACCACTGGATCAGCCCGCCCGCGCGCGCCAAGCTGTTCGACAAGGGGCTGGCCGCCAACCCGGATTCGATCTACCGCCAGCGCCGCGTGCAGGACATGCTGGCGCGCGCGGCCGGGGGAATCGACTGGGACGTGGTCAAGCGCATCCTGGCCGATGATTTCGCCGCGCCCGACGGCGTGCTGCGTTCGCCCAAGCCGGCCAGCTTCGACAGCATCTCGGCCACGGTGGCCACTACGCTGATGGAGCCGGAAAGCGGCGTGATGTGGATCGCCCGCAAACCTTACGAAGGACGCAACTTCGCGGAGTACCGGCTCTTCTGAGCCGGCCCTGGACCTGTCCGCGGCGAGCGCCGCTCCTGGAGTATCCCTATGAATTCGCATGGTTCGCGCCTGAAGAGCGCGCTGCTGTTGTCCGCCGCGCTGGCCAGCGCCATGGCCGGCATGCCCGCCGCGGTCCGGGCGCAGGCCGCCCTTCCGGAAATCCGCTACGCGGAAGGCTCCGGCACGCCCACCACGCTGCCCGGCGGACGTTCGCGCAACACGTCCACCGACAATGTGCTGGCGCACGTGGTGGAGTCCCTGGTGGCGCTGCGCGCCGACATGAGCGTGGCGCCCATGCTGGCGGATGGCTGGACCCTGTCCGACGACAAGCGCGCCTATACGTTCAAGCTGCGCCAGGGCGTGACCTTCCACGACGGCACGCCCATGACGTCCGCCGACGTCAAATGGAGCTACGACTACTTGAACAGCGCCCAGTCCGAGTATTCCTGCAAGAATCTCTACGACGGCAGCAAGGGCGCCAAGGTCGTGGCGGTGGAAACGCCCGATCCGGCCACGGTGGTGTTCAGGCTGGAGCAGCCCTACGCGCTGTTCCTGGACCAGATGGCGAGCGTGCAGTGCCCGATGCCGGTGCTCAGCGCGAAAAGCGTGGATGCCGAGGGCAAGTGGATCAAGCCCGTCGGCACGGGGCCTTACGTCCTGGCCGAATGGAAGAAGGAACAGTACGTGCTGCTGACGCCGTACGCGGGCTACCAGCCCCGCGACGAGGCGCCCAGCGGCATGGCCGGCAAGAAGGCCGCGCATGCCAGCGTGCGCTTCGTCGTGATCCCGGACGCCGCGGCGCAGAAGGCGGCCCTGATGGCCGGGCAGGTCGACGCCTACAACGCGGACGAAGACAATCTGCCGGCCAAGGACCCGCGCTGGAACATCGTGACCGAGCAGGGGCTGGATACCGTCAATCTGCTGATGCAGACGCGCGCGCCGCTGCTGTCGGACCCGAACATGCGCCGCGCGATCGCGCTGGCGCTGGATTTTCCCGCCATTGCCCGCGCCCTGAACAACGGCCAGGCTGCGTACAACCCGTCGCTGGTTCCGGTGGCCAGCTCCTACTATTCGGACGCCGACCGCGCCGGCTACGAGAAGAACCTGCAGGAGGTCAAGCGCCTGCTCGATGCCGCCGGCTACCGCGGCGAACCCCTGAAGCTGCAGGCCAACAAGCGCTATCCCTACCTGTACCGGGTCGCGGTCGTGACGCAGCAATTGCTGGGCAAGGCCGGCATCAAGGCCGAGCTGGATATGCTGGAATGGGGTACGCAGGTGACCAATTTCCGCGAAGGCAAGTTCCAGCTCATGGCTTTCGCCTATTCGGCGCGCACCGAGCCGGCGCTGATGTTCCGCGACGTGATCGGCGACAAGTCCAAGTCGCCCATGGCGCAATGGGAGAGCCCGGAAGCCGCCGCCATCCTGGAGGGCATCGAGGCCGAGTCCGACCCCGCCGTGCGCAAGCAGGCGTTCGACAAGCTGCATGCGCTGATGCTGCGCGATACCCCGCTGCTGATGTACTACAACAAGCCGGGCTATGTGGTGGTGTCCAGCAAGCTGCAGGGCTACACGGGATGGCCGCTGCGCAAGCCGCGCTTCTTCAACGTAACCAAGAACTGAGGCGCCGTGCTGGGCTATCTACTCAAACGCATCGCGGCCTCGGTGCCCACCGTCATCGTGGTCACGGTGCTGGTGTTCGCGCTGATCCGCGCCATTCCCGGCGATCCGGCTTCGCTGATGCTGGGCGATATCGACAATCCGGCGCTGCTGGCGGAAATGCGCCACGCGCTGGGGCTGGACCGGCCCGTCGGCCAGCAGTTCCTGATTTGGGTGGGCAACGCCCTGCAGGGCGACCTGGGCATGTCGATTGCGCGCCGCGAACCGGTCATGCACCTGGTGCTGGCGCACTTCGCCGTGACCGCCCAGGTGGTGCTGACCGCCACGCTGCTGGCCTGCCTGGTGGCGGTGCCCGCCGGCATGCTGGCCGCCTGGCGCCAGAACCGCCGCGCCGACACGGCCATCGTGTCGACCTCGATTCTGTTCGTGTCGATGCCGAGCTTCTGGGTGGGCATCCTGCTGATCTGGCTGTTCGGCGTCAAGCTGAACTGGCTGCCGGTGTACGGCTTCGAATCCATCGCCCAGGGCGGGCTGGGCGCGGCGCGCTACCTGGTGCTGCCCGTGTTCGCCATCGTGCTGACCGAGATCGCCGCCATTACCCGGATGATGCGGGCCAGCACCATCGAGACGCTGCGCCTGGAATACGTGGCGCACGCGCGCGCCAAGGGCCTGCCGGAAAAGCGGGTGATGCTGCGCCACGTCCTGCCGAATTCGTTCGGCCCCACGCTGACGGTGATCGGCTTGATGCTGGGACACCTGCTGTCGGGCGCGGCGGTGATCGAAACCGTCTTCACGCTGCCCGGCATCGGCCGTCTGCTGGTGGAGAGCATTTATGCGCGGGACTATCCGGTGGTGCAGGGCTGCCTGCAGTTCATCGCGCTCTTGTACGTGGCGGTCAATCTGTTCGTGGATCTGCTGTATCCGCTGTTCGATCCGCGCGTGAAGCTTCAATAGGATCATCATGGGCTTGAAACATACCAATGCCGTCCTGGGCGGCGCGCTGGTCGGCGGCGTCGTGCTGCTGGCCCTGGTGGGGCTGGTCTATACGCCGCACGACCCGCTGGAAGGCGATCTGCTGGCGCGCTTTTCGCCGCCGTCGGCGGAATACTGGCTGGGCACCGACGAATTCGGCCGCGACGTGCTGTCGCGGCTGATGGCCGGGGCCGGCGTCAGCGTGGCGGTCAGCGTGTTTTCCGTGCTGCTGGCGCTGGTGCTGGGCACCGCCATCGGCGTCGCGGCGGGCTATGCGGGCGGCTGGGTCGACCGCGGCATTACGGTGCTGGTGGAGTCGCTGATGGCCTTCCCGGGCCTGCTGCTCGCGCTGGGCATCATGACGGTGCTGGGCCCGTCCAAATGGGGCGTGGTGCTGGCGCTGGGCCTGGCGTATTCGCCGTCGGTGTCGCGCATCGCCCGCGGCGCCGCGCTGTCGCTGCGCCAGCGCGATTTCGTCGTCGCCTCGCGCGCCACCGGGCATGGCGGCCTGTGGACCGTGTTCCGCCACGTGCTGCCCAATTGCCTGCCGCCGCTGCTCATTTTCGCCACCTCCATCTTCGGTTCGGCCTTGCTGGCGGAGAGCGCGCTGAGCTTCCTGGGCCTGGGCGTGCCGCCGCCGCTGGCCACCTGGGGCGGCATGCTGTCGGAAAGCCGCAACGCCATGGACCAGGCCATCTGGCTGGCCGTGTTCCCCGGCGCCATGATTTCGCTGAGCCTGCTGGGCATCAATCTGCTGGGCGACGCGGTGCGCGACCTGCTGGATCCGCGCATGCGGGGGGTGATGGCATGAGCGCGCCGGGCCGCCCCGAGGGCGAATACCGAAATATGCAGCATGAAGCCGGTCCCGCGACCGCGGCGCTGCCCCTGTTGTCCGTGCGCGACCTGGAAATCCGTTTCCCCGGCAAGCGCGACGCGGCGCCGGTGGTGAACCGGGTGTCGTTCGACCTGCACGCGGGCGAGTCGCTGTCCATCGTCGGCGAATCCGGCAGCGGCAAGACCCTGATCGGCAAGACGCTGCTGGGCCTGTTGCCGGATGCCGCGCGCATCACCGGCGGGCAGGCGCTGTTCGACGGCCGGGACCTGCTGCGCCAGGCGCCGCGCGACTGGCTGGCGATGCGCGGCACAGGCATCGGCATGGTGTTCCAGGAGCCGATGGTGTCGCTCAACCCCGCGTTCCGCGTGGGCGAGCAGCTTATCGAAGCGCTGGTGCTGCGCCGGGGAATGGCGCGCCGCGAGGCGTGGGACGCCGCGGTCCGGATGCTGGAACGGGTGCGTGTGCGCGATGCGCAGGATTGTATGAAGCGCTACCCGCACGAATTTTCGGGCGGGATGCGCCAGCGCATCCTGCTGGCGGGGGTGATGCTGCTCAAGCCGCGCCTGCTGATCGCGGACGAGCCGACCACGGCGCTGGACTGCGTGGTGCAGAAGGAAGTGCTGGACCTGATGTGCGAGCTGACGCGCGAGCAGGGCACCGCGCTGATCTTCATCAGCCACAACCTGGCGTTGGTGGCCGCCTACACCCAGCGCGTGCTGGTCATGTGCAAAGGGCGGGCGGTCGAGACCGGCCCGGTGGCCGAGGTGCTGTCGCGGCCGGCGGACCCCTATACGCTCAGCCTGCTGGACGCGCTGCCCAAGCGCGGGCCTGCCCGCGCCGCCGCGGACCGTCCTCCCATCCTGCAGGTGGACGGCCTGGCGATCGACTACACGGTCCGCGAGGGCTGGTTCCGCAAGCGCGCCCTGCGCGCGGTGCACCGCGCGGCCTTTGCGGTGGCGCCGGGCGAAACGCTGGCCATCGTCGGCGAATCGGGCAGCGGCAAGACCACGGTCATGATGTCCATCCTGGGCCTGGTGCCGCAGGCGCAGGGCCGGATCGAGCTGGATGGCCAGGCCTTGCCTGCGGGCGGTTCGGGCCAGGCCTGGCAGGCGGCGCGCCGCCGCATCCAGATGGTGTTCCAGGATCCTTATTCTTCGCTGGATCCGCGCATGACCATCGGCGACCTGGTGGGCGAGGGCCTGAGGCTGGAGGCCGGCCTGACGGCCGGCGCCAGGCGCAAGCGCGTGGAAGAAGCGCTGCGCGACGTGGGCCTGGGCGACGGCTATGCGGAGCGCTACGCGCACGAACTGTCGGGCGGGCAGCGCCAGCGCGTCGCGATCGCGCGGGCGCTGGTGCTGCGGCCCGAGGTCATCATCGCGGACGAGCCCGTATCGGCGCTGGACGTCACCGTGCAGAAGCAGGTGCTGGAAACGCTGATGTCGCTGCAGAAGTCCCATGGCTTCGCCTGCCTGCTGATTTCGCACGACCTGGGCGTGGTCGAACAGATCGCGGACCGGGTGGTGGTGATGCTGCGCGGCCATATCGTCGAAGAGGGCTCGCGCGACGAAGTGTTCGACCGGCCGACGCATCCCTATACGCGCAGGCTGTTGCAGGCGGTGCCGGAATTGCGCGGCAGCCCGGCGGAGGGTTTCCGCGTCGAGGTGCGCGACCTGCCGGCGGGGCAGGGGCGCGACGAATCCGATTATTTCGACCCGTCGACGGCCGCGGGCGCGCCCGCGATGACGGCGGTGCTGGAGTCCGGCGCCACGCATCGGGTGGCGCTGGCGGCGGCCGCCGCCGGGGCCTGAGGCGCCGGCGGTCCGGCTTCAGCCGTGCCGCGCGCGGCTGTCGGCCGGCGTCTGGCCGCGTTCGTGCATGCCGTAGTCGCGCAGCACCTGCGCGACCCGCAGGCGGTAGCCGGCGAAGACGCCGCCGCGTCCGGCCTCCTGCGCGCGGCGGTGCGATTCCAGCGTGCGCCAGCGCCGGACGGATGCTTCGTCCCGCCAGAACGACAGCGACAGCAGCTTGCCCGGGTTGGACAGGCTCTGGAAGCGTTCGACCGAGATGAAGCCGTCCACGGCCTTCAGTTCCTCGATCAGCCCGGCGGCGATGTCCAGATAGGGGCCGGGGTTGCCGCCGGCGGGTTCGACTTCGAATATCACGGCGATCATGGGGTGTCGTCCTCGGGGAAATCAAACAGGGGCACGCGCGCGTTGGGCAGCGGCCGGTATCGGAAACGGGCCGCCAGCGCGGCGGTGTCCAAGCCTGCGCGCAGCAGGCGGGTGTAGGCGTCCGCGGCGTGCATGCGGGCGGGAAGCCGGCCGGGACAGGCGTGCCCGAACGCGCCGAATGTCCAGTGCGCGTCGGGCTGTACCGTGGCCGCGGCGGCCAGCACCAGCAGCACGGTCTGGCCGGCTTCGATGCGCTGGCCGCGGATATCGATGTCGGCGGCGATAAAGCGTCGGGTATTGTGCAGCGGCGGATCGCTGCGTTCGACCTCATCCATCAGCGCCAGCGCGGCATCGTCCGTGAGGTCCGCGCCCAGGCCGCGCCGTCCGGCCAGGACGATCGCATTGCCCAGCAGGCCCGCGCCGGCCTCGCAGGACTGGAACAGCAGGCCGGCCAGATTGGCGGCCAGCAGCGCGGGCGCGATGCCTGCCCGCGCGCCGTCTTCGCGCAGCCTGCGCAAGGCCGGCGCGGCATCTGTCGCCTGCAGGTGCGATTCCAGGCGTGTCTGCAGGCGCCGCGCGGCGGCGTGCCCTGCCTCGATGCGATCCGCCGTGGCCGCGGCGGGCAGCGCGGACAGGAACGCCGCGATGTCCGCGGCGCAATCCGCATGCAGGCGCGGCGGCAAGCCCAGGAAAGCGGCTTGCGCATGCACCGGCGCGGCGCTCAGGTAGCGGTCGACGGCGGCGGCGTCCAACGGTCCCGGATCCGGCCCGGCCGCCGGACGGGCCTGCGCCGCCCGTTCGCGGATATAGGCGCCCAGCAAGCACTTCACTTGCGTATGTGCCGCGCTGTCGTTCATGCGCACGAAGCGGCCGAACAGCTCGCCCGCCGGGCCGGGACAGAGCGCTCTGGGCACGGGTTCCGCCACGGGGCGCACGCGCGCGGCCGGATGCCGCAAGACGGCCGCTATCGTGTCCGGATGGCTGGCGACCCACAGGTCCAGCGCAGCGTCGCGGTAGAGCGGCCGTTCGCGCGCCAGCGCGGCGTAATACGGGTAGGGGTCGGGGTGAGCGACCGCCTGCAGGGGATGGGCGGGATGCATGGCGACGGCCGGTAGTGGTCGGGCCGCCAGTATCGGCCAGCCTTGCCGGCCATGATTCGATGCGCGGCGAACTATGCCTGCGGGGCTTCCGTGCCACCGCCGCATGCGGCCAGCAGCGCGGCATAGCCCTGCCGCGAGTCCGGCCATTGCAACGTGAAGCCGCTGGCGCGCAGGCGGGCGTTGCTGAGCTTCTTGCTGCCGACATGGGCCGGCGCCGGCGCCTCGCGCGGCGCCGGCGCGCCGATCAGCCTGGCCAGGTCGGCGTACAGTTCGTGCAGGGGCAGGGGCGTGTCGTCGCAGCCTATGTAGACCGGCGCGGCGTCGGGCAGGAGCGCCAGGTGGAGCACGGCCGCCGCGGCGTCGTCGATGTGGATGCGGTTGGCCCAGTGCTCGGGCGCGGCCGGCGCGCCGGCCGCGCCCCGGCGCAGGCGTTCGATCAATTGCAGGCGTCCGGGACCGTACAGGCCCGCCAGCCGCAGGGCGGTGGCGGGCAGGCCGCGAGCCGCCAGCGCAGCTTCGGCCTCGAGCAGTATCCGGCCATTGGCACCCAGCGGCGCGGGCGGGGTGTCTTCGTCGACCCAGGCCCCTTCGTGTTCGCCGTATACCGCGCTGGACGAGACGAACACGATGCGCTTGAGCCGCGAGGCGTCCAGCGCGTCCAGCACGTGCCGCAGGCCGTCGATGAACACCGCGCGGTATGCAGCGGCCTCGCGGGCGCCGGGCGCGGGCAGGTGGATCAGGCGGGTGACGCCCGCGGGCAGGGCGGGCAGCGCGTCTGCGCGGGAGATGTCGCCTTGCAGCCAGCGGATGCCGTCGGCATCCCCGGCCGGCGGATTGCGGCGCAGCGCAAGGACTTCGTCGCCGCGCGCCAGGAAGCGCCGGGCCGCCCGCTGGCCCAGGTCGCCGCAGCCGATGAGGAGTACGCGTTCGGTCATGGAATAGTCCTGCTCGTCGAAAAAAAAAGCGCCCCGGGGGGCGCCTTCGGTGGCCGGGCGCCGGCGTCCGGCCGCTTTACATGCCGCTATAGACGGGGCCTTCGCCGCCTTGCGGGGCCACCCAGACGATGTTCTGGGTCGGGTCCTTGATGTCGCAGGTCTTGCAGTGCACGCAGTTCTGCGCGTTGATCTGCAGGCGGTCTTCGCCGTGGTCGTCCTTGACGAACTCGTACACGCCCGCCGGGCAGTAGCGCGACTCCGGCCCGCCGTACTTGGCCAGGTTGACCTGCACGGGAATGCTGGGGTCTTTCAGCGTCAGGTGGACGGGCTCGTTCTCGTCGTGGTTGGTGTTCGAGATGAACACCGAGCTGAGCTTGTCGAAGGTGAGCTTGCCGTCCGGCTTGGGATAGTCGATGCGCGCGCATTGCGACGCCGGCTGCAGGCAGGCGTAGTCGGGCTTGTTGTGGCGCAGGGTCCAGGGCATCTTGCCCTTGAACAGCAGTTGCTCGACGCCGGTCATCACGGTGGCGATGGTGCGGCCCTTCTTGAACCACTGCTTGAAGTTGCGCGCCTTGTTGAGTTCGGCGTGCAGCCACGACGATTCGAAGGCCTGCGGGTAGGCGGAGAGCTCGTCCTGGCGGCGGTCGGCCACCAGGGCGTCGAAAGCGGCTTCGGCGGCCAGCTTGCCGGACTTGATGGCCGCATGGCTGCCCTTGATGCGCGAGGCGTTCAGGAACCCGGCCTCACAGCCCACCAGCACGCCGCCCGGGAAGGTCAGCTTGGGCAGCGCCAGCAGGCCGCCGGCCGTGATGGCGCGCGCGCCGTAGGCAATGCGCTTGCCGCCTTCGAAGGTGCCGCGGATCGCGGGGTGGGTCTTGTAGCGCTGGAATTCATCGAACGGCGACAGCCAGGGGTTGGCGTAGTCCAGGCCGACGATCATGCCCACCGCCACCAGGTTGTTGTCCAGGTGATAGAGGAAAGAGCCGCCGTAGGTGTCGGAATCCAGCGGCCAGCCGGCGGTGTGGATGACCAGGCCGGGCTTGGACTGGGCCGGATCGACTTCCCACATTTCCTTGATGCCGATGCCGTAGGACTGCGGATTGCGGCCGTCGTCGAGCTTGTAGCGTTCGATCAGTTGGCGGCCCAGTTGGCCGCGCGCGCCTTCGGCGAACACCGTATAGCGGGCGTGCAGTTCCATGCCCGGCTGGTAGTGGTCGGTGTGGCTGCCGTCGCGGGCCACGCCCATGTCGCCGGTGGCCACGCCGCGGACGGCGCCGTTCTCGTCGTACAGCACTTCCACGGCGGCGAAGCCGGGGAAGATATCCACGCCCAGCGCTTCGGCCTGTTCGCCCATCCACTTCACGACGTCGCCCAGGCGGACGATGTAGTTGCCCTCGTTGTGGAAACAGGGGGGCAGCAGCCAGTTCGGCGTGGTGCGCGCGCCCGTTTCGGACAGGAACATGAACTTGTCCTGCGTGACGGGCACGTTCAGCGGCGCGCCTTTTTCCTTCCAGTCGGGAATGAGCTCGGTCAGCGCCAGCGGGTCCATGACGGCGCCGGACAGGATGTGCGCACCCAGTTCCGCGCCCTTTTCAAGCAGGCAGACGCCGATTTCCTGATTCTTTTCAGCGGCTAGCTGCTTAAGACGGATGGCGGTGGCCAGGCCGGCGGGTCCACCGCCGACCACGACCACGTCATATTCCATCGACTCGCGTTCAGACATTTGCAAAGCTCCCCGTATGTATTCCATATGTGGCTGGAAGTATTATCGGCGATTGTATTGCAGGCGGCGCCCAGCCCGCCTTCGTATTTCTTTTAGCCATCAGGAGCCTTTGGTGAACCCGGACAACCTGTCTGCACGGATTCTTGCGGTGGGCGATACCCATCGAACGGAGTTGCCTTTGCGTTGGGGCGACTCCGACGCCTTGAACCATCTCAACAACACGCTGTATTTCCGGCTCATGGAAGAGGCGCGGATGCAGATCCTCTACGGGGCGGGCTTCGAGCTGCCCTCGGACACGGGCCCCATCCTGGCCCACGCATCCTGCGATTTCCTGCGTCCCCTGACCTATCCGGCCGACGTGCGCGTCACGCACACCGTCACCCGCATCGGCCGTTCCAGCGCGGAATTCGAGCTCCTGCTGGAGAAGGCCGACGATCCGGCGGGCCCCTATGCCCGCGGGCGCAACGTGCTAGTCTGGATGGACTACGTGGCCAACGCGTCCGCCCCGTGGCCGCCGGAAGTGCTGGCGCAGATGGGCGCCATGTTCGAGCCCGCGGCCTGATAGGCCCGCGGCGGCAGGCCAAAATTGGGCGTGCGTTGGCCGGGCATGCCGGTAAAATCAAGCGCAAGATTACAAAAGCAACAGAAAAACAGGGCCCATCCCGACTTTTTCGATCCCCGGGCGGGACGGGCTCCATTCAGTTCGACCTTAACTAGGAGTTGGAGCGATGGACAAGGTTTATGCAAGCGCCAAGGAGGCGCTGGCAGGCATCGTCAAGGACGGCCAGATGATCGCCGTGGGCGGTTTCGGCCTTTGCGGCATTCCCGAGGCCCTGATCGCCGCGCTGCGCGATTCGGGCGTCAAGGACCTCACCTGCATCAGCAACAATGCCGGCGTCGACGGCTTCGGCCTGGGCCAACTGCTCAATACGCGCCAGGTCCGCAAGATGATCGCGTCCTACGTGGGCGAAAACAAGGAATTCGAACGCCAGTACCTGTCCGGCGAACTCGAGCTCGAATTCACGCCCCAGGGCACGCTGGCCGAGAAGCTGCGCGCCGGCGGCGCCGGCATCCCGGCGTTTTTCACGCGCACCGGCGTGGGCACCATCGTGGCCGACGGCAAGGAAATCCGCGAGTTCGACGGCCACCAGTACGTGATGGAACGCTCGCTGGTGCCCGACGTGTCGCTGGTCAAGGCGCATATCGCCGACCGCAGCGGCAACCTGGTGTTCCGCAAGACGGCCCGCAACTTCAACCCCAATGTCGCCATGGCGGGCAAGCTGACGGTGGTCGAAGTCGAGGAAATCGTTGAGACCGGCAGCCTGGATCCCGACCAGATCCACCTGCCCGGCATCTATGTGCAACGGATCGTGCTGAACGCCACGCCCGAAAAGCGCATCGAACAACGCACCACTCGCCCGGCCTAAGGAGAACAGACATGGCATGGTCCCGCGATGAAATGGCGGCTCGCGCCGCGCGCGAACTGCAAGACGGTTTTTACGTGAACCTGGGCATCGGCTTGCCGACCCTGGTGGCCAACCACGTGCCCAAGGGCGTGGAAGTGTGGCTGCAATCCGAGAACGGCCTGCTGGGCATCGGCCCGTTCCCCACCGACGACGAGGTCGACGCCGACCTCATCAACGCCGGCAAGCAGACGGTGACGACGCTGCCCGGTTCCTCGATCTTCTCCTCGGCCGACTCCTTCGCGATGATCCGCGGCGGCAAGATCAACCTGGCCATCCTCGGCGCGATGCAGGTGTCCGAGCGGGGCGACCTGGCCAACTGGATGATCCCGGGCAAGATGGTCAAGGGCATGGGCGGCGCCATGGACCTGGTGGCGGGCGTGGGCCGCGTCGTGGTCCTGATGGAGCACGTGGCCAAGAAAAAGGACGGCACCGAAGACATCAAGCTGCTGCCCGAATGCACGCTGCCGCTCACGGGCGTGGGCGTGGTCAACCTCATCATCACCGACCTGGGCGTGATGGAAGTCACCGAAAACGGCCTGAAGCTGCTGGAAACGGCGCCCGGCGTGACGGTGGACGAAATCCAGTCCAAGACGTTGGCCAAGCTGGACGTGTCCGGCCTGTAATGCGGCATTGCTGATGGGGGGGCGCGGTCGGCGGCGGGGTTCTTGCCCCGAGAGCCCTACGCGCTCCATCCGTCTGCGCCGTCAACGCCCCGCCAGGGGCGTTTTTTATTGGGTGGCGGCGTTGCCGCCATCAGGCCGATGCCGACAGCAGCATCCCAACGTGCGGAATGCCGTCTTCCATGTATTCGTCGGTGACCGGCACGAAGCCGTGTCCGGCGTAGTACCCCTTCAGCCGCGCCTGGGCGCCCAGGTACACGGGCTGGTCCGGCCACAGGCGCTGGACTTCGGCCTTGGCGCGGCGCATCAGCTCATGGCCCAGCCCGGTGCCGCGGGCGGCCGGCGCGGTGATCACGCGGCCGATGATGGCCTTGCCTTCGTTCAGGGCCGGCTCCAGCAGCCGGCAGTAGGCGAGCAGCGCGCCGTCCTGCCAGGCCATCAGGTGCTCGGTCCGGCCTTGCAGGTCCTTGCCGTCCATATCGAGAAAAACGCAATTCTGTTCGACCACGAACACTTCGGAGCGCAAGCGCAGGATGGCGTAGAGCTCGGCCGGGGTCAGTTCGGCGTGGGGTTTGCAGGTCCAGGCAGGCATGGCTGAGAGGGCAAAAGGGAAGGGCGACCAGGGTACCGCAGGCCGGCCCCTTTTTTTCGCCGCCGCACTGTTACATTTTTGCACGGGTATACCCTTAGTATGAAAATCTATTTTCTTATCTAAAATTTATGTGTAAACAGATTTACACAAACTTCCGCTACATCTTCCCCCTCCCCGTCGATGAACAAGGCCGCACTAACGATCGCTGATCGGATCGCCCGGGCCCAGCCCGCGCTGAGCCGCACCCAGCACAAGATGGCCGATTACGTCCTGGCGCACCAGTTCCGGGTCGCGACCATGACCATCGACGAATTCGCGGCGGCGGTGGGGGTGTCGATCGCCACGGCGAACCGCTTCGCGCGCGCCCTGGACCTGCCGGGCTATCCGCAATTCCGCGCCGAACTGGCGCGCGGCTTCGAGGCCGCGCTGGAGCCCGTGGAAAAACTGCGCACCGAACTGGCCCATTCCGCCAGCGCCGTGCAGATCTTCGCCGCCACGCTGGAAGAGGACGTCCGCAATGCGCAACGCAACCTGCAGTCGCTGGATGCGGCGGCCTGTGAACAGGCGGTGGACGCCGTCCTGGCGGCGGAACGCGTTTTCATCATCGGCTTCGGCGCCAGCGGCTTCCTGGCCGGCCTGCTGCAACGCGGCCTGTGCATGCATCTGCACTCGGTCGAATCGCTGGCGGGACCCGGCGGCGTGTCGCACGCGGCGCGCCAGATGTCGCGGATGACGTCCAAGGACCTGGTGATCGCCATCGGCTTTCCCCGCTACCTGGCCGATACCGTCACTCTGGCGGGCGCGGCCAGGCAGGCCGGCGTGCCGGTCCTGGTGCTGACCGACAAGCCCACCTCGCCGCTGGCGCCCACGGCCTCCGTGGTGCTGTACGCGTTCTCCGCGCGCCAGTTGAGCCCCAATTCCGAAACCGCCGCGCTGGGGCTGATCGAAGCCCTGTCGGCGGCGGTGGCCTACCGGGCCAAGAATTCCGTCGCGGCCGCCGCTGGGGTCACCCAGTCCGTCATGCCGTGGCTCATCCATGGAGTAGGTAAACGATGATTCAACCCGTGATCGCGATTCACGGTGGCGCCGGCGCGATGTCCCGCGCGGCCATGTCGCCAGAGAAAGAACAGGAGTACCTGAGCGCGCTGGAGTCCATCCTGGCCGCCGGCCAGGCCGTGCTGGCCAAGGGCGGCAGCGCCCTGGACGCCGTGACCGAAGCCGTCCGCCTGCTGGAAGACTGTCCGCTGTTCAATGCCGGCCATGGCGCGGTGTTCACCAGCGCGGGTACCCACGAGCTGGACGCCGCCATCATGGACGGCGCCACGCTGCGCTCGGGCGCGATCGCCGGCGTGCACCGCGTGCGCAATCCGGTCTTCGCCGCGCGCAAGGTCATGGAGAACAGCAAGCACGTGTTCTTTGTGGGCGAGGGCGCCGAAGCCTACGCCAAGCAGGAAGGCCTGGAGCTGGTCGATCCTTCGTACTTTTCCACCGAAGCCCGCCGCGAGCAGCTTTTGCGCGTGCAGCGCGAGACGCCGGGAGCGGCCGTGCTGGACCATGACGGCCAGGCCATGGTCGCCCGCGGCCAGCCCGCGCCGGCGGATCCGCTGGACGCCGACAAGAAGTTCGGCACGGTGGGCGCGGTGGCGGTGGACGCCCAGGGCAACCTGGCCGCGGCGACTTCCACCGGCGGCATCACCAACAAGCAGGTCGGCCGCGTGGGCGATGCGCCGCTGATCGGCGCCGGCACCTATGCCAGCAACAAGACCTGCGCCGTGTCCACGACGGGCACCGGCGAAATGTTCATCCGCATGGTCGCCGCCTACGACGTGGCGGCGCAGATGGAGTACTGCGGCGCCTCGCTGGAAGCGGCCGCGGATCGCGTCGTGATGGAAAAACTGCCCACCATCGGCGGCAAGGGCGGCCTGGTGGCCGTCGACGCCCAGGGCAATGTGGCCTTGCCGTTCAACACGGAAGGCATGTACCGGGGCTATGCCCGCGTTGGCGAGAAGCCGGTCACCGCGATTTATCGTTGAGCGGCGGATTCGTTTTTTAAGTATTTGGGGAATAGAGAGATGGTTGATCGCGCAAGCAGCCTCGCGCTGCCGGATAACCGCGTGGTCCAGGTCGACGACCTGACGGTGCGCTTCGTGGGATCCGAGCGCACGGTCGAAGCCGTGCGCAATCTGTCGTTCCACGTGGACCGGGGCGAGACCCTGGCCATCGTGGGCGAATCGGGTTCGGGCAAGTCGGTGACGTCGCTGGCGCTCATGCGTCTGGTGGAGCATGGCGGCGGACGCATCGCCCAGGGCAGCATGGCCCTGCGTCGCCGCAACGGCTCCGTGATCGACCTGGTCGGTTCCAGCCAGCGCGTCATGCGCAATGTGCGCGGCGCGGACATGGCCATGATTTTCCAGGAGCCGATGACCTCCTTGAACCCGGTGTTCACGGCCGGCGACCAGATCGCCGAATCGATCCGCCAGCACCAGGGCAAGGACGCCGCGTCCGCGCGCGCCGAGGCGCTGCGCATGCTGGAGCAGGTGCGCATTCCGGAAGCGAAGTCGGTGCTGGACCGCTATCCGCACCAGTTGTCGGGCGGCATGCGCCAGCGCGTCATGATCGCCATGGCGCTGGCCTGCAAGCCGGCGCTGCTGATCGCCGACGAGCCCACCACTGCGCTGGACGTCACCATCCAGGCGCAGATCCTCCAATTGATCCGCCAGTTGCAGGAAGAAATGCACATGGGCGTGGTGTTCATCACCCACGACATGGGCGTGGTCGCCGAAGTCGCGGACCGCGTGCTGGTCATGTACCGCGGCGACAAGGTCGAGGAAGGCCCGTCCGACCAGGTGTTCGCTTCGCCGCAGCACCGCTACACCAAGGCGCTGCTGTCGGCGGTGCCGAAGCTGGGCGCCATGGAGGGCACCGACATGCCCGCGCGCTTCCCGCTGCTGCAGGTGGACGGCCAGGCGCGTGCGGAAGAGGCCCCGGCCGCCGCTGCGCCGCAGGCGCCGGCCGGCAAGCGCGAGCCCATCCTGAGCGTGCGCAACCTGGTCACCCGTTTCGATTTGCGCGGCGGCATCATGAGCCGCGTGCAGCGCCGCGTGCACGCCGTGGAGCAGGTCAGCTTCGACCTGTACCCCGGCGAAACGCTGTCGCTGGTGGGCGAATCCGGCTGCGGCAAGTCCACGACCGGCCGTTCGCTGCTGCGCCTGGTGGACAGCCAGGGCGGCGAGATCCGCTTCGGCGGGCGCGACATCGTGCGCCTGAAGAACAGCGAGCTGCAATCCCTGCGCCGCGACATCCAGTTCGTGTTCCAGGATCCCTTCGCCTCGCTAGACCCGCGCGTGACCGTGGGTTTCTCCATCATGGAGCCGCTGCTGGTGCACGGCGTGGCCCGTGGCCGCGACGCCGAGCGCCGCGTGGCCGAACTGCTGGAGCGCGTGGGCCTGCCGCCCGAAATGGCGCAGCGCTATCCGCACGAATTCTCCGGCGGCCAGCGCCAGCGCATCTGCATCGCGCGCGCCCTGGCGCTGAACCCCAAGGTCGTGATCGCGGACGAATCCGTGTCGGCGCTGGACGTATCGATCCAGGCGCAGATCGTGAACCTGCTGATCGACCTGCAGCGCGACATGGGCATTTCCTTCCTGTTCATTTCTCACGACATGGCCGTCGTGGAGCGCGTCAGCCACCGCGTGGCCGTGATGTATCTGGGCCAGATCGTCGAGATCGGCCCGCGCCGCGCCATTTTCGAGAATCCGCAGCATCCGTACACGAAGAAGCTGATGTCGGCCGTGCCGATCGCCGATCCGGCGCGCCGCCACCTGAAGCGCACCTTGCTGTCCGATGAAATCCCAAGCCCGATCCGCAAACTGGGCGACGAACCGGTGGTGCAGCCGCTGGTGCAGGTCGGAACGGATCACTTCGTCGCCCGTCATCCGGTCGGCGGAGCGTATTGAGTCTTTGCCGTACTTGTTTTTCTTCCACCAAACCCCCTAATTCCTTCATGGAACCAGGAGTTGCAATGATGAAAGTTCTGCGCCCCACCAAACTGATGGCCGCCGCCGCGCTGGCCTTCGGCGTGCTCGCGACGCCGCTGGCGCATGCCGCCAAGGACGTGACGTTCGCCGTCTCCATCGCGCTGGAAACGCTCGATCCGTACAACACCAACAGCACCCTGAACCAGGCGGCCGGCAAGGCCTACTACGAAGGCCTGTTCGAGTTCGACAAGGACCTGAAGGTCCAGAACGTGCTGGCCACCGACTACACCGTCAGCGACGACGGCCTGGTCTACACGTTCAAGCTGCGTCCCGGCGTGAAGTTCCACGACGGCACCGATTTCAACGCCGAAGCCGTCAAGATCAACTTCGACCGTCCGGCCAATCCGGACAACCGCCTGTCGCGCTACATCCAGTTCAGCGTCATCGAGAAGACCGAAGTGGTCGATCCGATGACCGTCAAGATCACGCTGAAGAAGCCGTTCTCGGCCTTCATCAACGCGCTGGCCCACCCGGCCGCCATGATGATCTCGCCCGCCGCCCTGGCCAAGTACGGCAAGGAAATCGGCTTCCACCCCGTGGGCACCGGTCCCTTCGAATTCGTCGAATGGAAGCCGGCCGAATACCTGAAGGTCAAGAAGTTCGACGGCTACTGGAAGACGGGCTATCCCAAGGTCGACACCCTGACCTTCCGCACCGTCACGGACAACAACACCCGCGCCGCCGTGGTGCAGACGGGCGAGGCCCAGTTCGCCTTCCCGGTGCCGTTCGAGCAGGCCGCCGTGCTGCAGAAGAACGACAAGCTGGACGTGGTCGACCACAAGAACTCGATCATGGCCCGCTATCTGTCGATGAACACGCAGCAGAAGCCCTTCGACAACGTCAAGGTGCGTGAAGCCATCAACTACGCCATCAACAAGGAAGCCCTGGCCAAGGTCGCTTTCTCGGGCTACGCCACCGTCGTCGACGGCGTCGTGCCGGCCGGCGTGGACTTCGCCCACAAGACGGGTCCGTGGCCGTACGACATCAAGAAGGCCAAGGCCCTGCTGGCCGAAGCCGGCTATCCCAACGGCTTCGAGAGCCAACTGTGGTCCGCCTATAACGACGGCACCTCGGTGAAGGTCGTCCAGTTCCTGCAGCAGCAACTGGCGCAGGTCGGCATCAAGGTGTCGGTCGAAGTGCTGGAATCGGGCCAGCGCGTGCAGCGCGTGCAGCAGGTGCAGAAGCCTGAAGACGCCAAGGTCCGCATGTACTACGCCGGCTGGTCGTCCTCGACCGGCGAAGCCGACTGGGGCCTGCGTCCGCTGCTGACCACGGCCGCCTTCCCGCCCGTGCTGAACAACGTGTCGTACTACTCGAACAAGTCGGTCGACGACGGAGTCCAGCAGGCCCTGGCCACGACGGACCGCGCCAAGAAGACGGAAATCTACAAGAACGTCCAGGAAACCATCTGGAAGGACGCCCCGTGGGCCTTCCTGGTGACCCAGAACAACCTGTACGTGAAGTCGAAGAACCTGTCGGGCGTCTACGTTGAACCGGACACCTCGTTCTGGTTCGGCGACATCGACCTGAAGCAGTAAACCCAGCAGCAACCCCGGGGCCGCAAGGCCCCACAGTAAGGCCGCATGCGGCGGGGACACGGTGTCCCCGCCGATGTCGCAGGAATTTCAATGCTGACCTACATCGTCAAACGTCTTTTGGGCATGATCCCCACGCTGCTACTGGTGGCGGTGGTCGTGTTCCTGTTCGTGCACATGCTTCCGGGCGATCCGGCTCGTCTGGCCGCCGGCCAGGAAGCCGACCAGGCGACCGTCGAACTCGTGCGCAAGGAGCTCGGACTGGACCTGCCCCTGCCGCAGCAGTTCGTGCGCTACTTCAGCCACATGCTGCAGGGCGACCTCGGCACCTCGCTGCGCACCAAGCGCCCCGTGTCGACGGAAATCGCGGACCGCTTCATGCCCACGCTGTGGCTCACCATCGCCAGCATGGTCTGGTCGGTGACTTTCGGCATGATCATCGGGATCGTGTCCGCCGTGTGGCGCAACCGCTGGCCCGACCGCCTCGGCATGACGCTCGCGGTGTCGGGCATCTCGTTTCCCGCGTTCGCGCTGGGGATGATGCTGATGCAGGTGTTCTCGGTGAATCTCGGCTGGCTGCCGACCGTGGGCGCCTCGAGCTGGAAACACTATATTCTGCCGTCCATTACGCTCGGCGCCGCCGTCGCCGCGGTGATGGCCCGCTTCACCCGCGCGTCCTTCGTCGAAGTCATCCAGGAAGACTTCGTGCGGACCGCCCGCGCCAAGGGGCTGACCGAGCGCCGCGTGGTGATCAAGCACGCGCTGCGCAATGCGCTGATCCCCGTGGTCACCATGATGGGCCTGCAGTTCGGCTTCCTGCTGGGCGGCTCGATCGTGGTCGAAACCGTGTTCAACTGGCCCGGCCTCGGCCGCCTGCTGGTGGACGCCGTCACCCAGCGCGACTATCCGGTGATCCAGGGCCTCGTGCTGCTGTTCTCGCTGGAATTCATCCTGATCAACCTGATTGTCGACGTGCTCTATGGCGTCATCAATCCCAGCATCCGTTACAAGTGAGGCGGCCATGAGCAATACGACACCCGCCGCGACCATCGCCGCCGTTCCCAAGAACGACGTGCGCACGCCCGCCACCGAGTTCTGGCGCAAGTTCAAGAAGCAGAAGCTCGGCGTCGGCGCAGGCATTTTCGTCCTGCTGCTGGTCCTGGTCGCGGCCTTCGCGCCGTGGATCGTGCCCTTCGATGCCGAGAACTTCTTCGACTACGACGCGCTCAACGCGGGCCCCTCGGCCACGCACTGGCTGGGCGTGGACTCGCTGGGCCGCGATATCTTCAGCCGCATCATCATGGGCGCCCGCATCTCGCTGGCCGCCGGCTTCCTGTCCGTCGCCATGGGCGCGGTCGTCGGCACCTTCATGGGCCTGATGGCCGGCTACTACCAGGGCTGGTGGGAACGCATCACCATGCGCATCTCCGACGTGCTGCTGGCCTTCCCGGGCATGCTGCTGGCCATCGGCGTGGTCGCCATCCTGGGCTCCAGCATGGTCAACGTGATCGTCGCCGTGGCGGTGTTCAGCGTGCCGGCCTTCGCCCGCCTGGTGCGCGGCAACACGCTGTCGATCAAGCAGATGACCTACGTCGAAGCGGTCAAGAGCGTGGGCGCGTCCGACTGGACCATCATCATGCGCCACATCCTGCCCGGCACGATCTCGCCCATCGTGGTGTACGGCACGATGCGCATCGGCACCTCGATCATCACGGCCGCCAGCCTGTCCTTCCTGGGCATGGGCGCGCAGCCGCCCACCCCCGAGTGGGGCGCGATGCTGAACGAGGCCCGCGCCGACATGGTGATCGCGCCGCACGTGGCGATCTTCCCGGCGCTGGCCATCTTCTTCACCGTGCTGGCGTTCAACCTGCTGGGCGACGGCCTGCGCGACGCGCTCGACCCCAAGATCGACCGCAAGTAATCCCGCCGCCGTCCCCGTCCGCCCGCGCGCCGCAAGGCCTGCGCGCCGCGGACGAAGGACGGCGGCGTTTCGCATTCTGGAGCGTGGCGACACGCAGCAAGCATGGACAAACAAACGCTGGAAATTCCCCGCATCGGCGTGCTGCCCTCGGGGGAACTGGATTCGATCTGCGACGTGGGCGACGTGACGGTCGGCCATTGCACCTTGTCCGACGGCCCGTTGCAGACGGGCGTGACCGTCGTGCGCCCGCATGGCGGCGACCTCTATCTGGACAAGGCGCCGGCGGCCGCGACCGTGCTGAACGGTTTCGGCAAGAGTACCGGGCTGGTCCAGGTGCAGGAACTGGGCGTGCTGGAAACGCCCATCGCCCTGACCAACACCTTCGGCGTGGGCACGGTGGCCAATGCCCAGATCCGCGCCGCCGTGGCGGCCAACCCCGGCATCGGGCGCGGCATGGCCACCGTCAACCCGCTGGTCTTCGAGTGCAACGACGGCTACCTGAACGACATCCAGGCGCTGGCGGTGCAGGAATCGCACTACGCCGAGGCGCTGGCCGGCGCCGGCAAGCGCTTCGAGCAGGGCGCCGTGGGCGCCGGCCGGGGCATGTCCTGCTTCTCTTTCAAGGGCGGCATCGGTTCCGCGTCCCGCGTGGCCTCGGTCGCACCGGGCGCGGCCTACACCGTGGGCGCGCTGGTGCTGGCCAATTTCGGCCGGTTGCCCAACCTGACCGTGGCGGGGCGGCCGTTCGGCCGCCGGCTGGCGCAAAGGCTGGACCGCGGGCTGGCGCAGGCGGGCGAGAACGCTGCCATCGCGCCCGAAAAAGGTTCCATCATTTTGCTGCTGGGCACCGACGCGCCGCTGGACTCGCGCCAATTGCGCCGCCTGTCGCTGCGCGCGGGCGCGGGCCTGGCGCGCACCGGCTCGGTGTTCGGCCACGGCAGCGGCGATATCGCGCTGGCGTTTTCCACCGCCTACACGGTGCCGCAACTGGCCGAGCGGCCCATGCCCGCGATCGCCATGCTGCACGAGGCGCGCATCGATCCGCTGTTCGAGGCCGCGGCCGAGGCCTGCGAACAGGCCATCATCGCCGCGCTGTGGCGCGCCGATGACGTCACCGGCCGCGACGGCCATCGCCGCGCCGCCATCCGCGACGCGGCGCCCGACTGGCGCCAATGGCTGGCGGACACCGAATTCTGAAATCCATCGAAGGCACCCTCCCATGAAGATCCTCATTTCCACCGATATCGAAGGCGTCGCCGGCGTCTTCCATCCCGAACAGGTCCGCGCCGGCAACGGCGAATACGAGCGCGCCCGCGCCTGGATGACCGCCGAGGCCAACGCGGCCGTGCAGGGCGCGATCGCCGGCGGGGCGGAGGAGATCCTGGTCAACGATTCGCACGGCGGCTTCCGCAACCTGCTGCCCGACGGCCTGGACGAGCGCGCCCGCCTGGTGCTGGGCAAGCCGCGCTACCTGGGCATGATGGGCGGGCTGGAAGAGGGCTGCGACGCCGTTTTCATGATCGGCTACCACTCGCGCTCGCAAGGCCGCGGCATCCTGGCCCACACCATCAACAGCTTCGCCTTCGCCCGCGTGTTCATCAACGGCATGGAACTGGGCGAGGCCGGCCTGTACGGCGCGCTGGCCGGCGAGATGGGCGTGCCCGTCATCCTGGCGACCGGCGACGACGTGTTCATCTCGGAAACCCGGGACATTTTTCCCGGCGCGGAATGGGTGCAGACCAAGGTGGCCCATGGACAGGGCAGCGGCGTCACCTTGTCGCCGGCCGCCTCGCGCCGCGCGATTGCGGCGGCCGCCGAGACGGCGGTGCGCAATCTGAAGGAAGGCGCCCCCACGCCGCGCCCGCCGAGCGGGCTTGCTGCCCCCCAAGGGGACGTTTCTATCTTGGGGCGGCCCGGCGATAGAAAAGCAGTTCCGTTCCGTATTCCCGCCCCTATAGAATGCCGGTTGCAGACCCAGAGCGCGGCGCTGGCCGACCTGTTCTGCATGTGGCCCACGCTGGAACGCGTGGACGGCGTCACCTTGCGGTTCACCACGGACAGCATGCAGTCCGCCGTCCGCACGCTGAACAGCCTGGCCGCCATGTCCTTCATGTTGCGCTAAGGATCGCTCCCTCCCATGTCTAGCACCGACGCCCGTATCGCCCAATTGCGGCAGGCCATGAGCCGCCGCGGCCTGTCCGCCTATATCGTCCCTTCTTCGGACCCGCACCTGTCCGAATACCTGCCGGCTCGCTGGCAGGGGCGGCGCTGGCTGTCCGGCTTCACGGGTTCCGTCGGCACCTTGGTGGTCACCGCCGATTTCGCGGGCCTGTGGGTGGACAGCCGCTACTGGGTGCAGGCCGAGGCGCAACTGGCCGGCACCGGCGTGCAGTTGATGAAGATCGCCCTGGCGTCCACGCCCGGCCACGTGGACTGGCTGGCCGCGAATACCCGGCCGGGCGAGGTCATCGGCGTCGACGGCCAGGTGCTGGGCCTGGCCGCGTTCCGCGCCTTGTCCGGCGCGGCGGCCACCGCGGGCGCGACCCTGGAAATCCGCGCGGACCTGCTGGACGATATCTGGCCCGGCCGCGCGGGCCTGCCCGCCGCGCCGATCTACGAACACGTGGCGCCCGAGGCCTGCGTGTCCCGCGCCGACAAGCTGGCGCAGGTGCGCGAGGCCATGCGCGGGCATGGCGCGGACGTGCATTTCATCAGCACGCTGGACGACATCGCCTGGCTCTTCAACCTGCGCGGCGCGGACGTGGACTACAACCCAGTGTTCGTCGGCCATGCGCTGGTCGGCCCGGATCACGCGACGCTGTTCGTGGCCGACGGCAAGATCGACGGCGCGCTGCGCGCCGCGCTGGCCGCCGACGGCGTGGAGGTGGCGGACTACGCCCAGGCCGCCGACGCGCTGGCGTCGCTGGAGCTGGACCAGACGCTGCTGATCGACCCCGCCCGCGTGACCTGCGGCGTGTTCCACGCCATGGATCCGGCCGTGCCGCGCGTCGAGGCCATCAATCCGTCCACGCTGCTGAAGTCCCGGAAGACCGACGCCGAACTGGCCAAGGTGCGCCAGGCCATGGCGCAGGATGGCGCGGCGCTGTGCGAGTTCTTCTCGTGGTTCGAAGAGACGCTGGGCAGGGAAACCATCACCGAACTGACCATCGACGAGCAGATCACCGCCGCCCGCGCGCGCCGGCCCGGCTACGTCTGCCCCAGCTTCGCCACCATCGCCGGCTTCAACGCCAACGGCGCGATGCCGCACTACCGCGCCACGGAAGAGGCGCACGCGATCATCGAAGGCGACGGGCTGCTGCTGATCGATTCGGGCGGCCAGTACCTGGGCGGCACCACCGACATCACCCGCGTGGTCGCGGTGGGCACGCCCAGCGCCGACCAGAAGGTGGATTTCACGCTGGTGCTCAAGGGCATGATCGCGCTGTCGCGCGCCTCGTTCCCGCGCGGCACGCCGTCGCCGATGCTGGACGCCATCGCGCGCGCTCCCATCTGGGAGGGCGGGGCGGAATACGGCCATGGCACGGGCCACGGCGTGGGCTACTTCCTGAACGTGCACGAAGGCCCGCAGGTGATTTCCTACCGCGCCGCGCCGGGCCCGCACACCGCGATGGAGCCGGGCATGATCACCTCGAACGAGCCCGGCATCTACCGTCCGGGCCGCTGGGGCGTGCGCATCGAGAACCTCGTCGCCAACCGCGCCTGGCTGACGTCGGAGCTGGGAGAGTTCCTGTGCTTCGAGACGCTGACGCTGTGCCCGATCGACACCCGCTGCATCGAACCCGGGCTGATGCGCGACGACGAAATCGACTGGCTCAACGACTACCACCGGACGGTGTACGAACGCCTGTCGCCGCTGGTCGAAGGCGAGGCGCTGGCCTGGCTGGAGCGCCGCACCGCGGCGATCTGAGTTTCGGCGGGACGCAACGCTCAGGCCTGGCTGGCTTGCCCCCGGCCCTGGCGGTACAGGGCCCGCTTGCCCAGGACGCAGGCCAGCGCCAGCAGGGCGCCATAGGCGAGCAGGGCGACGCCGCCGGTCATGTACGACTGCGCGGCGCGCATTAGCTGATGCCAGGTCATGGCTCGGACGATCAGATAGGCCAGGCCGGCGCCCAGCACCTGGGCGATCCAGAATGCGAGCGTGCCGTGCGCCACGGCACGCCTCGGCCCGGCGCGGCCGAGTTCATCCGGCAGGGCTTTCAGGCAGGCCAGGGCACACAGCGGCAGCACGGCGGCAGGCAGTACCAGGGCTCCCAGCACGTATTCCAGCCAGCCGGGGTTGGACAACTGCGCCTGCAGGTAGCCGCCCAGCATGGCCGAGGCGCTCAATTGCCAGATCAGCACGGTCAGGCCGGCGATCCAGCTTGCGTGCAGCCGCGCGTAGGCGGGGGCGCCTGCCGCGCCGGCGGGCTGCACCGTCCAGGCGGCGATGCGCACCACGGCCCAGACGCCCAGGATGTCGAGGATGACGGCCATGGCCTTGTTCACGAGGGTCAAGGCCATGAATTTCCAGGCGATGTTGGGGCCGAACCAGTCGTCCAGGACCTGGCCGTAAGTCAGCAGGAGGTCCGTCAGCCGGGAATGCACGATAGCCAGGGCGGAAGACGAGATCAGCAGGAAGAGCAGCAGCAGCGGAATGAAGGTGCAATACAGCTTGCGCGGTTCGTCCACGGCGCGGGCCGCATGGCGCGCCAGCCAGCGATGCATGGTGATCCAGGCCACCAGCCCGGAGATCGCCAGCGTAGAGGCCGTGTAAGCCGCCAGTTGCGCCAGGTATCGGGGGGAGCCGAACAGTTCCCGCATGGCGTCGGTCTGCGGCATGAAGAACAGGGTGTAGCCGTGGATCGCCGCCAGGTAGGCCAGGTGCAGGAGGAGGGCAACGAGCGCCAGGCGCCAGGCGAGGGAGGTCGGGGGGCGGGCGGAGGCTGTCATCATCGGGACGGTGGATTGCGGCCTGTCGAGGCAGGCGTGTCGGGAAACAACAGTGCTTTCAAAATAAGGGATCGACCATAGCACGCGCCTCGGCCCCGCCGCGCAACGCGATGGCCGAGGCAGCCATTCGAGTGCTGCCAAATGTTACGCCCTGGGGCTAAGGGAAAACCCAAATAACCTCCGCCTCCCGGCTATAATCCAAATTTCCCGCACGCGCCCGCTCGTCCCGGGTGCTCATTACGATGACCAAATACGTATTTGTCACCGGCGGTGTGGTGTCTTCCCTGGGCAAGGGCATCGCCGCTGCGTCGCTTGCCGCCATCCTCGAGTCGCGTGGCCTGCAAGTCACCATGCTGAAGCTCGATCCGTACATCAACGTCGATCCGGGCACCATGAGCCCGTTCCAGCATGGCGAGGTTTTCGTCACCGAGGACGGCGCCGAAACCGACCTGGATCTCGGCCACTACGAGCGTTTCATTTCCGCTCGCATGCACAAGGTGAACAACTTCACCACCGGCCAGATCTACGAATCCGTGCTCCGCAAGGAACGCCGCGGCGACTACCTGGGCAAGACCGTCCAGGTCATTCCGCACATCACCAACGAAATCCAGGACTTCATCGCGCGTGGCGCCGATGCCGCCTGGAACGGCAACACCGACGTCGCCATCGTTGAAATCGGCGGCACCGTGGGCGACATCGAGTCCCTGCCGTTCCTGGAAGCCGCGCGCCAGATGAGCCTGCGCATGGGCCGCAACAACGCGGCCTTCGTGCACCTGACGCTGGTTCCGTTCATCGCCTCCGCCGGCGAACTGAAGACCAAGCCCACGCAGCACTCCGTGCAGAAACTGCGTGAAATCGGCATCTACCCGAACGCGCTGCTGTGCCGCGCCGACCGCCGCATCCCGGACGACGAGCGCGCCAAGATCTCCATGTTCTCCAACGTGCCCCTGGACGCGGTCATCTCCGTCTGGGACGCCGACTCGATCTACAAGATTCCGGCGATGCTGCACGCGCAGGGCGTGGACAACATCGTCTGCGAAGCGCTGGGCCTGACCCCGCCGCCGGCCGACCTGTCCATGTGGGACAACCTGGTCGAAGCGCTGGAACACCCCCAGCACGAACTCACCATCGGCATGGTCGGCAAGTACGTGGACCTGACCGAATCGTACAAGTCGCTCACGGAAGCCCTGGTCCACGCCGGCATCCATACGCGCTCGAAGATCAATATCGAGTACATCGATTCCGAAGACATCGAAACCCGCGGCACCGACCAGCTCAAGCACCTGGACGCCATCCTGGTGCCGGGCGGCTTCGGCAAGCGCGGCACCGAGGGCAAGATCGCCGCCATCCGCTACGCCCGCGAAAACGGCGTGCCGTACCTGGGCATCTGCCTGGGCATGCAGTTGGCCGTGATCGAGTTCGCGCGCCACGTCGCCGGCCTGGGCGGTGCCAACAGCACGGAATTCGATCCGTCCGCCCCGCACCCCGTGGTGGCCCTGATCACCGAATGGATGGACCGCGAAGGCAAGGTCGAAAAGCGCGACAACTCCTCCGACCTGGGCGGCACGATGCGCAAGGGCGCGCAACGCGTGCCCATCAAGGCCGGCACCCGCGCGCAGGCCATCTACGGCGACGAAGTGAACGAGCGCCATCGCCACCGCTACGAAGTCAACAACGTCTACGTGCCCCGCCTCGAAGAGGCCGGCATGGTGATCAGCGCCCGCACGCCGACCGAGAACCTGCCGGAAATGATGGAATTGCCCAACCACCCGTGGTTCGTGGGCGTGCAGTTCCACCCGGAGTTCACGTCCACTCCGCGCGACGGCCACCCCTTGTTCTCCAGCTATATCCGCGCCGCCATCGAGCAGAAGGCTCGCCGCGGCCAGGAGGCGTAATGGGCGCCTGCGGTCTCGAGTTCCGTAAGCGGATCTTCGGGACCGCGGGCCGCCGCCCCAGCGCCGCCCTGTACGGCGGCGCTTCTTTCGGATACAACCGATTAGCAACGGATATGCGTCGCCGGCCGCCTTTGCGCGACACTGGCGGCGTCGCCGTATCCGGCGCCAGACCGTAACCAACGCAACTGTCCTGAAGGAACCCCATGAGTGCTTACCTCATCGCCGACGTCACAGTGACCAAGCCCGCGCAGTACGAGGATTACAAGCGTCTGTCCACGCTCGCCATGCGCGCGTACGATGCGAAGATCCTGGTGCGCGGCGGCGAGTCCAAGCACCTCGAGGGCCGTAAGCCTGGCCGCACCGTCGTCATGGAATTCCCCTCCATGGCCGCCGCCCAGGCCTTTTACGACTCCTGGCAGTACCGCCGCGCCCGCAATGCCCGCGAAGGCGCGGCCGTCATGAATATGTTTATCGTTCAGGGAATGTAAAGTCATGAGTGCAATCGTCGATATCATCGGCCGCGAGATTCTGGATTCGCGCGGCAACCCCACCGTGGAATGCGATGTGCTGCTGGAATCCGGCGCCATGGGCCGCGCGGCCGTGCCGTCGGGCGCTTCCACCGGCGCCCGCGAAGCCATCGAACTGCGCGACGGCGACAAGGGCCGTTATCTGGGCAAGGGCGTGCTGCGCGCCGTCGAGAACCTGAATACGGAAATCTCGGAAGCCCTGATGGGCCTGGACGCCCAGGAACAGACCTTCGTCGATCGCACCCTGATCGAGCTGGACGGCACCGAGTCCAAGGAACGCCTGGGCGCCAACGCCATCCTGGCGGCCTCCATGGCCGTGGCCCGCGCCGCCGCCGACGAGTCCGGCCTGTCGCTGTACCGCTATTTCGGCGGCAGCGGCCCCATGAGCATGCCCGTGCCGATGATGAACGTCATCAACGGCGGCGCGCACGCCAACAACACGCTCGACCTGCAGGAACTGATGATCCTGCCGGTGGGCGCGGGCAGCTTCCGCGAAGCCCTGCGCTGGGGCGCCGAAGTCTTCCACATGCTGAAGAAGCTGATCCACGGCCAGGGCATGTCCACCGCCGTGGGCGACGAGGGCGGTTTCGCGCCCAACGTGGCCAGCCATGAAGCCGCCATCCAGTTGATCCTGAAGGCCATTACCGAAGCCGGCTACGAGCCGGGCACGCAGATCGCCCTGGGCCTGGATTGCGCCAGCTCCGAGTTCTACCGTGACGGCAAGTACACGCTGGCCGGCGAAGGCGGCATCTCGCTGTCCTCGCAGGAATTCACCAACCTGCTGGCCACCTGGTGCGACAAGTACCCGATCATCTCCATCGAAGACGGCATGGCCGAAAACGACTGGGAAGGCTGGAAGCTCTTGACCGACCAACTGGGCAAGAAGGTGCAGCTCGTGGGCGACGACCTGTTCGTCACCAACACCAAGATCCTGCGCGAAGGCATCCAGAAGGGCGTCGCCAACTCGATCCTCATCAAGATCAACCAGATCGGCACCCTGACCGAAACCTTCGCCGCCATCGAAATGGCCAAGCGCGCCGGCTACACCGCCGTCGTGTCGCACCGTTCGGGCGAAACCGAAGACTCCACCATCGCCGACATCGCCGTGGCGACCAACGCCATGCAGATCAAGACGGGTTCGCTGTCCCGTTCGGACCGCATGGCCAAGTACAACCAGCTCCTGCGCATCGAGGAAGAGCTGGCTGAAGTGGCGTCGTATCCCGGCCTGGAAGCTTTCTACAACCTGCGTTGACGAGAAGCGCGGCCCCGGGCGCAAGCCCTGGGCCGCATCCACGCCACGACTGCTGAGGGTACTCGCGTATGCGCCTGTTGTTCCTGGTGCTGTTCGTGCTGCTAGGCCTGATCCAATACCCGCTGTGGCTGGGTAAGGGCGGCTGGTTCAAGGTCTGGGATCTGCAACGCCAGGTGGCGGAGCAGCGCGAGACCAACGAAGGCCTGCGCGCGCGCAACGCCGCGCTCGAGGCGGAAGTGCGCGACCTGGAAGGCGGGTCCGGCGCCATCGAAGAGCGGGCCCGCGGCGAACTGGGCATGATGCGCGAGGGCGAAGTGTTCGTGCACATCCTGCCGCAGAATACGCCGCCGCCGGCAGGCGGCGCTTCCCTGGCGGCCGACCCGGCCGCCGCTCCCGCGCGCCCGGCTGCGCCGGCCGCCCGCACATCCGCGCCGGCGCCCAAGCCCGCCCATCCGTCGAACGCCCGGCACTGAGCGCCGCGCGCGTTTCCGCCTTCATTCTTTGAATCGATCAACCGCAGCGCACGCTGCGGCACTCGCCGTACACGATGCCGGCGGGCTGCACCGCCCTGCGCGCCCAGTCGGCGGGATGCGTATGCATTTCCATTTCCAGTTCGATCCGGATGGGCAGCAGGCCCCGGGCCTGCGCGCGCCCGGCATAGCCGTCGGCGCCTTTCAGGGCCGCCAGCAAGGCCCGCAAGGGCGGCAGCAGCGGCCTGTGCAGATAGGTCAGCCGCAGCTTCAGCGTGTTGGCCTGGAATATGCTGCGGCCGCCCGGCAGCGGCGGCCGGCGCGCATGCTGCAGATCCTGGTAGTCGTTGTCGATGGCGCGCAGGCCCGGGGCGGCGGCGAGGCGCAGGTCCGGCCGGGCATGGTCGCGGAAGGACTGCCGGTCCGGCAGCAGCACTTCGATGCGCCAGGGCGGCATGCCTGAAACGGCCGCCAGCCGGGCCTGTTCGTCCGCCTGGCGCCGCCGGGCGTCCGCCGGGCCGCGCGGGGAGGCATGGCGCGGCAGCAGGGCCTGCAGGAAGGCCGCGCGCATGCGGGCCGGGTCGCCATGGGCGGTGGCGCCGGCGCGCGCCGCTTCCATCAGCGCCAGGTGGGCCATCTGGCGAGCGCCCTGCCAGTGGGCGGCCTCGACCGCCAGCAGGCCCAGCAGCAGCACGATGGCCGCCGCCACCGCGAACTCGATGGCGGCGGCGCCGCGTTGCCGGCGGAGGGGCGGGGCAAGGAAAAAAGCGGTCATGGCTGCGCAGTCTGGCGCGGGCATGACCGCCTGTCGATGAGGACAATCCGGTGTGATGGAAACGGCGCGGCGGCGGGGGCCGCCGGCGCGTCAGTGGACGGTGGGGGGGGAGTCGCCGGCGGGCTGCGGGTTCGGCGAGAACAGGGCGGCGCAGTCCACGGCGTCGAACTTGTACGGCTTGCCGCAGAAATCGCAGGACACGTCCACCTCGCCGCGTTCGGCCAGGATGTCCTCGATTTCTTCCTGGCCCAGCGAGCGCAGCATGTTGGCCACGCGTTCGCGGGTGCATGGGCAGTGCCAGCGCACGTCGAGCGGATCGAAGGCCACCAGGGTCTCTTCCCAGAACAGGCGGTGGAC
>Ga0222420_100211_pt1 | contig 67859 bp, 60 predicted proteins | sample 3A2ome_FD_182470 | JGI IMG/M metagenome (GOLD analysis project Ga0222420, IMG submission 182470) | Enriched microbial communities from leaf-cutter ant dump, University of Wisconsin, Madison, United States - 3A200A (version 2) | ecosystem: Environmental > Terrestrial > Nest > Insects nest > Nest...
CTCGTCCATCCATTCGGGATCGGGAACGAGCAGGCCGACCAGGTGCGGGCGCTTGTCGCCATAGACCATCGCCTGCAATATCTCGGGCTGGAGCGTCAGCATCCCCTCGACGCGCTGCGGCGACACATTGTCGCCCTTGTCGTTGACGATCAGGTCCTTCTTGCGGTCGGTGATGACGATGCGGCCCGCCTCGTCGATATGGCCGATATCGCCGGTGTGCAGCCACGGCCCCTTGTCGGGCTCGGCCGGATCGGGGACCAGCACGCGCTCGGTCTCGGCCGGGTTGCGCCAATAGCCCTTCATGACCAGTTCGCCGCGCACGCAGATTTCGCCGTCGTCGGCGATCCGCACCTCGGTATTCATCAGCGGCGGGCCGACCGTGTCCATCTTCAGCCCCGCCGCGGGGCGGTTGCAGCTGATCACCGGCCCCGCCTCGGTCTGGCCATAGCCTTGCAGCAGGGTCAGGCCGATCGAATGGAAGAAGACACCGATTTCGGGGTTCAGCGGCGCGCCGCCCGACACCAGCGCCTTCATCCGGCCGCCGAAACGCTTCTGGATCTTCGGGCGGAACAGCTTGTTGAGCAGCAGGTCGACCGGACGGTCGAGCACGCCCATGCGCCGCTCATAATCCTTTTCGCCGACGCGCAGCGCCTGGCTCAGCATCCAGTTCGCCAGCTTGCCCTGCTTTTCGACCGCCTTGATCATCCGCGCGCGGATCACCTCGAACAGGCGCGGGACGACGACCATGATCGTCGGCCGCGTCTCCTCGATGTTCGAGACGAGCTTTTCGAGCCCCTCGCTGTAATAGATTTGCGCGCCGACCATGATCGGCAGGAACTGCCCGCCCGAATGCTCATAGGCATGGCTGAGCGGCAGGAAGGACAGGAACACCTCTTCATCGCCGATGCCGAAATCATTGACCAGCACTTCGGCCGCGCCCGCCGCATTGTGCAGGATCGCGCCATGATGCTGCATCACGCCGCGCGGCGCGCCGCCGGTGCCGCTGGTGTAGATGAGGCAGGCGGTGTCGTCGCGCGTCATCGCCAGGCCGCGCGCCTTTGCCTCGTCCAGATGCGCCTCGCCTCCCGTGACCAGCGGATCCCAGTCGTGGATCGCGACGTTGCCCTGCTGGCCGACGCGCAGGCTTTCCATGCTGATGACCAGCCGCACGTTCGAGCGCAGCACCGCGGGCATCAGCGTCCGCGCGAGTTTGGCGGTGGAGACGATCACTGCGCTGGCGCCGCTGTTGTCGAGGATATGCTGGTGGTCGCGCTCGGTGTTGGTGGTGTAGGTCGGCACGGTGATGCACCCCGCCGCCATGATGGCGAGGTCGGCGATGCAGAATTCGGGGCGGTTCTCGCTGACCAGCACGACGCGGTCGCCGTCGCGCAGCCCCAGCCGGCGCAGACTATATGCCAGCGCCGCGACTTGGTTCGCGACCTGCCGCCACGACAGCGGCTGCCAAGCGCGATCGGCCTTGCGCCACAGGAAAGGCGTCTCGCCGCCCCGCTCAGCGCGGTCGAAGAACATCGCGACGAGGCTGGGCAAATGGTCGAGATGGGGGTTTTCCAGCTTCATTCCTTTACTCTCCCAGAGAGGTTGGATCGTTTGTTATCGCCCGGAGCGGGAAAGGCCACGCATCACCCCTGCGGCGGCGAGCCGTCGACCGACGCCGATCCGGGGCCGCGCGGATCGGCGGCGCCGTGCCAGACGCCGTCGACGCGCTGCGCCGCGTTGAGTTTCGACCCCAGTTCGGTCGGCGTGAAAGCATAGCCGAAGGGCTGCATCTTCGCGGCGATCGCCTTGCCCGCCGCATCGTCCTCGATCAGCACGCCCTGCTGGCCGAAGAACAGGTTGGGCAGCGCAATCGCATCCTCGGCCGACAGGCCCCAGTCGAGCACGCCGATCAGCGTCTTGGTCACGTGCATGATGATGCGCTTGCCCCCCGCCGATCCGACCGCGAGCACGACCTTGCCGTCGGGACCATAGACGATTGTCGGCGACATCGACGACAGCGGGCGCTTGCCCGCCTGCACCCGGTTGGCCGCGGGCGCGCCGTCCTGCACCGGGCTGTGGTCGAAATCGGTCAGCTCGTTGTTGAGGAAATAGCCGTTGACGTTGAGGTGGCTGCCGAAAATGCTCTCGACCGTCGAGGTCATCGAGGCGACGTCGCCGGCGCGGTCGACGACGACGAAATGCGTCGTGCCATGTTCGGCGACCGGCCCCGAGGTGGTGCGCGGTTCGGCCCCCGGCGGGTTGCCCGCTTCATAATGGCCCGCCGCGCCGAAGGGCGAGATGAGCTGGCGCCGCCCGGCCAGATACGCCTTGTCGAGCAGCCCGGCGACGGGCACCGAAACAAAATCGCCGTCGCCCAGATATTTGGCGCGATCGGCATAGGCAAGCTGCATCGCCTCCGCCAGCAGGTGCCAGCTCATCGGGTTGTCCTTGCCCATCGCCTTCATGTCCCAGCCTTCAAGCAGGCCGAGGATGCCGAAGACGGTGGTCGCCCCCGAAGAGGGGGGCCCCATGCCGCAGACCTTGTAGACGCGGTAGGTGGTGCACACCGCCGGCCGGTCCTTTGCCCGATAGGCGGCGAGGTCCTTCGCGGTGATCTGCGCCGGGTTGCGCTTCGATCCGGCGACCGCCGCGCTGATCGCGCGGGCATTGGCGCCGGTATAGAAAGCGTCGGGGCCGCGCGCCGCCATGTCGCGCAGCAGCGCGGCATAGGCGGGGTTGCGGATCGTCGCGCCGACCGGCGCGGGCTTGCCGTCGATATAATAGATCGCGCGCGCGGCGGGAAAATCCTTCCACAGCTCCTCGAACCGGACCAGCCAGTTGTGGAGGACCGGCGTCACCTGATACCCCTCCTCCGCCAGCCTGATCGCGGGCTGGAACAGCGCCTTCCATTCGAGCTTGCCCCATTTCCCGTGCGCCATTTCCATCAGGCGGACGTTGCCCGGCACGCCGACCGACAGGCCGCCCGGCACCACCTCCATGAACGGGCGCGGCTTGCCGTCGGGCCCCAGGAAGCGGTCGGGCTTCGCCGCCGCGGGCGCGGTTTCGCGGCCGTCGATCGTCGCGATGCTGTCGCTCGCGGCGTCGTGATAGACGAGCAGCCCGCCGCCGCCGACCCCGCTCGACTGCGGCTCGACGAGGGTCAGGACGAGCATCATCGCCATCGCTGCATCGGCGGCCGAACCGCCGTCGGCGAGGATCGCGCGCCCCGCCTCGGTCGCGCGCGGGTCGGCGGACGAGGTCACGCCCTGCGCGACGGCGAGGGAGGGAACGGCAAGGACGAAGAGGCTGAGCGCGGCAAGGAGTCGTTTGATCATGCGCGCGACATTGGCGCGGCCCTTGGGCCAGCGCAACCCCGACCTCTTCTTCCTTGGCACGGGTCTTCGCCTAGCCGCCCGCTCCCACCGCGTCGGCCACCCGCACGAAGCCGTCGCGCGCGGCGAGCGCTTCCAGCCCGCGCGCGATGCGGCCGGCAAGGCCCGGCCCTTCATAGACCATCGCCGAATAGAGCTGGACGAGGCTGGCGCCCGCGCGGATGCGCTCCCAGGCCTGTTCGGGCGACGCGATGCCGCCCGCGGCGATCAGCGGCAGTCTGCCGCCGCTTGCGGTGCGGAAATCCCGGACGCGCCGAAGCGCCAGCGCGGCGAGCGGCGCGCCCGACAGCCCCCCGGCCTCGCCCGCGTGGCGTGACGCGAGCGGCGGGCGCGTGATCGTCGTGTTCGACACGATCACCGCCGCGAGCCGCCTGTCGAGCGCCACCGCGACGATATCGTCGATGTCGGCGGGCTCGAGGTCGGGCGCGACCTTCAGGAAGACGGGTTTCACGGCCTCTGCGGGCTGCGCCGCGGCGACGCCGTCGAGCAGCGCCTCGAGCGCGCCCTTGTCCTGCAGGGCGCGCAGTCCCGGCGTGTTCGGCGAACTGATGTTGACGGTCAGATAATCGGCGAGCGGCGCCATCGCCGCGGTACCCTTCGCATAGTCGGCGATGCGGTCGGCGCTGTCCTTGTTCGCGCCGATGTTGATGCCGAGCGGCACCGGCAGGCCGTGGCGGCGCAGGCAGGCGATCCGCCCGGCCGCCGCCGCCTGCCCACCGTTGTTGAAGCCCATGCGGTTGATGATCGCGCCGTCCTCGACCAGCCGGAACAGGCGCGGGCGCGGATTGCCAGCCTGCGGCAGCGGGGTCAGCGTCCCGACCTCGACGAAGCCGAAGCCGAAATGCGGCATCGCGTGCGCGACGCGCGCATCCTTGTCGAAGCCGGGCGCGAGCCCGACCGGATTGGGGAAGGACAGACCCGCGAATTGGGTCGCGAGTGCCGGGCTGGTCAGCGCGCGCCGCGCGCGCGGCAGCGGCTGGAGCGCGGCAAGCGTCAGATTGTGCGCGGCCTCGCCATCGGTGGCGTGGACGATCGGGCGGGCCAGCGCATAGGCGGCATCGCAGGCGGAGGCGAAGAGCGACATGGCCCGCCATTGCGCCGCGCCGGCCGCTATGGCAAGCCCCACAGCGGATCGGGCAAATCCGCCGGACATAACAGGAGATTATCGTGTCGCACCGCCGCATCGCCGCCAGCCTGTCGACCTGCCTGATCGCGCTCGTTGTCGCGGGCTGCGCTCCCGTGGCGGCCGAGCGGGCGCCCGCCTCCGCATCGATCCCCGTCCCGCCCGCCGGCGCGGGGCTTGCCGATTTCTTCGAGCAATATGACGCCGCACAGCTTTCGCTGAGCCCGCAGGGCAAGGCCTATCGCGGTATCCGCGATCAGGATTATGGCCGCTGGAACGATGTCGGCGACGAGGCCGAGGTCGCGAGCCACAAGCTCCAGCAGGCGACGGCGGAGGCGATGCGCGCCAGCTTCGACCCGCGGACGCTTTCACCCGACGATGCGCTGTCGTTTGAACTGTTCAACGCGCAGGCGGAGCGGGCGGACCGGCTGTTCGCCTTTCGCGACCATGCCTATATCTTCGACCAGATGAACGGCGCGCAGAGCCGGCTCCCCGCCTTCCTCATCAATATCCACCGCGTCTCCGACGCCGTGGAGGCGCAGGCCTATGTCGACCGCATCCGCGGCCTCGGCCCCGTTCTCGACGCGCTGAGCGCCCAATCGGCCGCGCGCGCGCAAAAGGGCATCCAGCCGCCCAAATGGGTCTATGCCTATGTCATCTCCGACATCGAGAATCTGATGAAGCCCGACAATGCGGTGATCGAGGACATCGCCACGAAGGTCGGCAAGCTCGATGCGACCGATGCGGAGAAGGCGCGGCTGGTCGACGCCGCGCGGGCGGCGTGGACCGAAAGCGCCGGGCCGGCCTATGGCCGCCTGCTCGCCGAGATGAAGCGCCAGCAGGCGGACGCGCCGACCGCCGACGGCATCTGGCGCCTGCCCGACGGCGCCGCTTATTATCAGGCGCTGCTCGCCAATTACACGACCACCGACATGAGCGCGGCCGAGATCCACGACCTCGGCCTGCGCGAGGTTGCGCGCATCCACGGCGAGATGAAGGCGATCATGGCGAAGGTCGGGTTCAAGGGCACGCTGCCGCAGTTCTTCGAGCATCTGCGCACCAGCCCGCAATATTATCACACGACGCGCGAGGCCTATCTGGCCGACGTCGCGACGCGGGTCGCGGCGATGGAGGCGCGGCTGCCCGCTTTCTTCAACACGCTGCCCAAGGCACATTTGCAGGTGAAGGCGGTCGAGGCGTTCCGCGAGAAATCAGCGGGCAAGGCCTTTTACCAGTCGCCGTCGCCCGACGGGTCGCGGCCGGGCACCTATTACGTCAATCTCTACGACCTGCGCGACATGTCGAAGACTGAACTCGAGGCACTCGCCTATCACGAGGGGGTTCCCGGCCACCACCTCCAGCGCGCGGTGCAGACCGAACTCACCGGCCTGCCGCCCTTCCGCCGCTTCGGCGGCTTCACCGCCTATACCGAGGGCTGGGGCCTCTATTCGGAGGAACTGGCGAAGGACATGGGCTTCTATACCGACCCCTACAGCGACTTCGGCCGGCTCGGCATGGAATTGTGGCGCGCGTGCCGGCTCGTCGTCGATACCGGCATCCACGACAAGCGCTGGAGCCGCGAGCAGGCGATCCGGTATCTCAAGGACAACACCCCCAACCCCGACGGCGACATCGAAAAGGCGATCGAGCGCTATATCGTCTACCCGGGTCAGGCGACCGCCTATCTGATCGGCAAGCTCAAGATCATGGAATTGCGGACCCGCGCGCAGGCGGCGCTGGGCGAGCGTTTCGACATCCGCGCCTTCCACGATGTGGTGCTGCAATCGGGACCGGTGCCGCTCGACGTCATGGAACGACGGGTCGATGCGTGGATCGCGCACGAAAGCGCCTGACGCCTTTGATCATTGCGGCTTGACGCCCCGCCGCTTATGGAAAATTATACGTATCGGAAACAAGGCGGCAATAAAGCCGCCGAGGGTCGTTCGTCATGTCAGACAATGCGTCCGCTGGCACGGGCAGCAGCGCGCCGTTCGAGCTTCACTATTTTCCGCCCGATCCCGATCTGGCGGAGATGGTGTCGAGCTTTTACTGCGCGCGCATCAACATGCCGCGCTTCGACGAATATGAGCGCGCCGACCGGCCGCAGTTTCGCTTCCTGACCGTGGCCGACGGCGAATATGTCTTCGCCGACGGCCATCATGCATCGGTGTGCCGCGCCAACATCATCGGGCCGACGAGCGGCCGGGTGCGCGCGATCAGCAATGGCCCGACGCAGATCTTCGGCTTCGGCATGCTGCCGGCGGGCTGGGCGGCGCTGATGGGCGCCGACGCCGAAAAGCTGACCGATCGCGCGATCGACGCCGCCGACCTGTTCGGCGACTGGGTGAACGAAGTCGCGAGTCGGGTCCACGATGCGGCGAGCGACGCCGAACGGCTGGTCATCGGCAACAATTTCGTGCGCGAGGTGCTGAAGCGGGGCGAGCCGGCGCCGATGTGGTTCATCCGCACCGTCGACCGCTGGCTGACCGAAACGGCCTCCCCCCACGTTCCCGACCTGGTCGCGGCCACCGGCATGTCGATCCGCTCGGTCGAACGGATGACCAAGCATTTCTATGGCCTGTCGCCGCGCATGCTGGCGCGCAAATATCGCGCCGTCCGCGCCGCCGCGGCGCTGGCGCGCGGCGAGGATCTCGAATCGGCGCAGCTCGGCGACGCCTTCTACGACCAGTCGCACCTGATCCGTGAGATCAAGCGCTTCGCCGGCGCAACGCCGGGACAGCTGGCGACGCCGACGCTCTACACCGAAGCGACGACGCGCGGACGCAAGCAGCTCGCGGGCAGAGTCAGCCCGATCGTGTCGGACACATAGGCAAGTCGGCAACGGCCACATTTACCATCAAAATTTTTGATCGCGTCGATTTGGCGTTTTCATACAATCGCGAATCGCGGCGCGCGCATAATCCGACATTGCGACCCAGAAGAGCTCTTCCTTTTCACGAGGACTGAGACCTTCATCTCGGCACTCGTTCGGCTTCGGCCGGGCGGGTGCCTTTTTATTTGCGTCGCACAAAATCGCCTTGCTTGCACCCCGCGCACGCCTCGCCTATATAAGTGGAGTAATTTACTCCAGTTAAGAATCATTCGCAATTCCAGCGAGGAAATCCGTGCGCCTGTCCAACCTTGCCGATTATGCCGTGGTGCTGATGAGCGCCGCCGCGCGCCAGTGCGGATCGATGCCACTGCACGCCGCACTGCTGGCCGAACAGACAGGCATCCCGGGACCGACGGCGCAGAAGCTGGTGAGCCTGCTCGCCCGCGCCGGACTGCTGGTCGCCTCGCGCGGCAGCGGCGGCGGCGTCCGGCTGGCGCGGCCCGCCGCGGCGATCAACATCGCCGAGATCATCGAGGCGGTCGAAGGCCCGATCGCGCTGACCGCCTGCTGCGACGAAGGCCGCCACGACTGCGGTTTCGAGGGCAGCTGCCAGATTCAGCCGCACCTCGGCATCGTCAACGGCGCGGTGCGCGCGGCGCTCGCGGACATCAGCCTCGCGACCCTTACCGTTGCGCCTGCAAAGGCGGAGGTCGCCGGTGGGTCCGCTCCGGCGCCGCAGGATAAAAAGACAGCGACCCCGGCCTTCGCGGGGGCGACGAGTTAGAGACATGACCGATACACCCGAAACCGCCGTCAAGGACCAGGCCGCTCGCGAGGCCGCGCTGCGCGTCGCCGATTACGAGCATGGCTGGTCCTCGCCGATCGAACAGGAATTCGCGCCCAAGGGGCTGAGCGAAGACACGGTGCGCTTCATCAGCGCCAAGAAGGGCGAGCCCCAATGGATGCTCGACTGGCGCCTGAAGGCCTATCGCCACTGGCTGACGATGACGCCGCCCGACTGGGCGAAGCTCAACGTCCCGCCGATCGACTATCAGGACGCCTATTATTATGCGGCGCCCAAGGCGAAGCCGAAGGTGTCGAGCCTCGACGAGGTCGATCCCGAGATTCTGAAAGTCTACGAAAAGCTCGGCATCCCGATCGAGGAACAGAAGGTGCTTGCCGGAGTCGAGGGCGCGCGCAAGGTCGCGGTCGACGCGGTGTTCGACAGCGTTTCGGTCGCGACGACCTTCCGCGAGGAGCTCAAGAAGGCCGGCGTCATCTTCCTGTCGATCAGCGAGGCGATCCGCGAGCATCCCGACCTCGTGAAGAAGTGGCTCGGCCGCGTCGTGCCGATGCACGACAATTATTTCGCGGCGCTCAACTGCGCGGTCTTCTCGGACGGCACCTTCGTCTATGTGCCGGAGGGCGTGCGCTGTCCGATGGAGCTGTCGACCTATTTCCGTATCAATGCCGAAAATACCGGGCAGTTCGAACGGACGCTGATCGTCGCCGACAAGGGCGCCTATGTCAGCTACCTCGAAGGCTGCACGGCACCGATGCGCGACGAGAACCAGCTTCACGCCGCGGTGGTCGAACTGGTCGCGCTCGACGATGCCGAGATCAAGTACAGCACCGTCCAGAACTGGTATCCCGGCGACGCCGAGGGCAAGGGCGGCATCTATAATTTCGTCACCAAGCGCGCGCTGTGCCAGGGCGCGCGGTCGAAGACGTCGTGGACGCAGGTCGAGACCGGCAGCGCGATCACCTGGAAATATCCGAGCTGCGTCCTCAACGGCGACGACAGCGTCGGCGAATTCTATTCGGTCGCGGTGACGAACAATTATCAGCAGGCCGACACCGGCACCAAGATGATCCACAACGGCAAGCGCACCCGCTCGACCATCGTCAGCAAGGGGATCAGCGCCGGCAAGTCGAACGGCACCTACCGCGGCCTCGTCCGCGTCGCGCCGAACGCCGAGGGGGTGCGCAACTTCACCCAGTGCGACAGCCTGCTGCTGGGCGACCAGTGCGGCGCACACACCGTGCCCTATATCGAAGTCCGCAACCCGAGCGCGCAGGTCGAGCATGAAGCGACGACGAGCAAGATCAGCGACGACCAGCTTTTCTACGCGATGCAGCGCGGGCTGTCGCAGGAGGAAGCGGTGGCGCTGATCGTGAATGGTTTCGCGAAAGAGGTGTTGCAGCAACTGCCGATGGAGTTCGCGGTCGAGGCGCAAAAGCTGTTGGGGATCTCGCTTGAGGGAAGTGTGGGGTGACGCTGAATCTCTTTCTCATGCGGAACCTAAGGTTCGCCGTCTTTCCGATGCTTGCAGCGTTGCTTGCGTCCTTGTTCATTGATCCAGATTTGGTTTTCATCCTGCCATTTGTCGTTTTAGCGACGATCATCATTGGTCCGGTTTCTTACAGGCGCAATCCCACAGGGCGGTGGTGGCTGCACTCGCTCGTCGCGGGAATTGCTGGCGCGGTTATCGGCGTTGCACTGCTCTTTTACATCGGCTCGCAGATCTGAGGACTTAATGCTCAAAATTGAAAACCTCCACGCCACCGTCGCCGACAAGCCGATCCTCAAGGGTCTGTCGCTCACCATCAACGCGGGCGAGATTCATGCGATCATGGGGCCGAACGGCGCGGGCAAGTCGACGCTGTCCTATGTGCTCGGCGGCCGGCCGGGGTATGAGGTGACGGAAGGGTCGGTGACGTTCACCCCTTCCCGTCATGCCGGACTTAATCCGGCATCCATTCGGAGCAGCGCCCGCGACGTGCGCGCCGAATGGACCCCGGATCAAGTCCGGGGTGACGATGAGGGGGAGGCGATCGACCTGCTCGCCCTCGACCCGCACGAGCGCGCCGCCGCCGGCCTGTTCCTCGGCTTCCAGTATCCGGTCGAAATCCCCGGCGTGTCGAACGTCCAGTTCCTGCGCGAAAGCCTGAACGCCCAGCGCAAGGCGCGCGGGCAGGAGCCGCTGTCGGGCGGCGAGTTCCTGAAGATCGCGCGCGAGAAGGCGGGGCTGCTGGGACTCGACATGGACATGCTCAAGCGTCCGGTGAACGTCGGCTTTTCGGGCGGCGAGAAGAAGCGCAACGAGATGGTGCAGATGGGCATCCTCGATCCGACGCTCGCGATCCTCGACGAGACCGACAGCGGCCTCGACATCGACGCGCTGCGCATCGTCGGCGAGGGGATCAACGCGATCATGCGCAAACCCGATAAGGCGGTCCTGCTCATCACCCATTACCAGCGCCTGCTCGACTATGTGCAGCCCGATTTCGTCCACGTCCTCGCGGCCGGGCGCATCGTCAAGTCGGGCGGGCCGGAACTGGCGCGCGAGCTGGAAGAGCATGGCTATGCCGAGGTGGTGGCGTGAGCGTGGCGCACGCCTTTGCCCCTTCTCCCTTGAGGGGAGAAGGATACGAAGCCTTGGCGCCGAAGGCGTTTAGGCGCAGTTGGATGAGGGTGGGCGAGCCACGGGCTCGCGCGATCGCGTCGCGACTGCATATCCCTCACCCAGCTACGACTAGCGAGCAAGCTCGCAAGTCTTCGCAACCCTCTCCCCCAAGGGGAGAGGGGAAATGACCATCCTTCCCACCCGCCGCGACGAAGCGTGGCGCTATGCCGACATCGAAGCGGTCGCCGCGGCATGGCCCCTGCCCGCGCCCGAGAGCATCCTCGTGCCCGCGGGTGGCAACTTCGCACGCGCCATCGTGCAGGATACCGGCGCAATCCGGCAGATCGAGCTCACTCTCGGCAAGGGCGCGGCTGCGTCGCTGCACGTCCTCAACATCGGCGGCGCCTATGGCCGCATCGAACTGAACGTCACGCTGCACGCGGGCGCCGACTTCACGCTCGGCGCGGCGCAGATCGGCGGGGGCGAGCAGACGCTGGAGATCGTCACCACCGTCACCCATGCCGAACCCGGCGCGCGCTCGCGGCAGATGGTGCGGTCGGTGCTCGGCGGCACCGCGACGGGCACCTATCTCGGCAAGGTCGCGGTCGCGCGCGGCGCGCAGCAGACCGACAGCGAGCAGGACGTGAAGGCGATGCTGCTCGACCGCAGCGCCACCGCCAACGCCAAGCCCGAGCTCGAAATCTTCGCCGACGACGTGCAATGCGCGCACGGCTGCGCGATCGGCGAGCTCGACGCGCAGGCGCTCTTCTACCTCCAGTCGCGCGGGCTTCCGCCCGCCGGGGCGAAGAAGATATTGCTCCAGGCCTTCGTCGCCGGCGTGTTCGACGGCGCCGAGGATGAGACGCGGCTGCAGGAGCTGGCGCTGGCGAAATTGGGAGAATTGGTGTGAGCGTCGTGACAGCCGCAGACATGCCCTCCCCTAACCCCTCCCGCAAGCGGGAGGGGGATGTAAGGGCCGATTTCCCCGGCCTCACCCCCGGCTGGCATTATCTCGACAGCGCCGCCACCGCGCAGAAGCCGCAGGCGGTGATCGACGCCTGCACGCTGGCGATGGGGCGCGACTATGCAACCGTCCACCGCGGCGTCTATGCGCGCTCGGCCGACATGACGCTCGCCTATGAGGCGGCACGGCGGCGGATCGCGGCGTTCATCGGCGCGACCGAGGACCAGATCGCCTTCGTGCGCGGTGCGACCGAGGCGATCAACCTCGTCGCCTATGCCCATCCGAAGAAGGGCCGCGTGCTGCTGTCGCTGATCGAGCATCACAGCAATATCGTGCCGTGGCAGCTCGCGGGCTGGCAGATCGACGTCTGTCCGCTGACCGCCGACGGCCGGATCGACCTCGACGCCGCCGAACGCATGTTGACGCCCGATCATACCATGGTCGCCTTTGCGCATGTGTCGAATGTGCTCGGCAGCCCGCTCGACGTCGCGCGCGCGGCGGAGCTTGCGCACCGCGTCGGCGCCGAACTGCTGGTCGACGGCTGCCAGGCGGTACCGCGACTGTCGGTCGACGTCGCGGCATTGGGCTGCGACTATTATGTCTTCTCGGGTCACAAGCTCTATGGCCCGACCGGCATCGGCGTGCTGTGGAGCGACAGGCTCGACGCGCTGCCGCCGTGGCAGGGCGGCGGGTCGATGATCGACCGCGTGACGTTCGACAAGACGAGCTACGCCCCCGCCCCCACCCGCTTCGAGGCGGGAACGCCGGCGATCGTCGAGGCGCTGGGGCTTGCGGCGGCGGTCGACTATGTCGATGCGATCGGCCTCGACGCGATCCACGCGCACGAATGCGCGCTGGTCGGGTCGCTGCGCGAACAGCTCGCACGGCGGAACAGCGTCACGCTGTTCGGTCCCGACACCAGCGCCGGGATCGTCAGCTTCGCGATGGCGGGCGTCCATCCGCACGACATCGGCACGATCCTCGACGAAAGCTCGGTCGCGATCCGTGCCGGGCATCATTGCGCCCAGCCGCTGATGGAGCATCTGGGCGTGGCCGCGACCGCCCGCGCGAGTTTCGGGCTTTACAGCAACGACGACGACGTGGAGGCGCTGATCGACGGCCTCGCCCGCGTCGAAAGGATTTTCGGATGACCGACGAACGCACGATCCGTATCGAGGAAGTCGAAAGCGTCGACGCGCCGCCCAGGGCGCGCGTCGCCGATGCCGAGGCGGCGCCGGAAACGATGGGCGCGAAGCTGGAACGCAAGCGCGACTATCTGGAAGGCTTCCTGTCCGCCAAGCCGGCCGCGGCCGACCCGAACGCGGTCGGCGGCGACCTGTACGAAGCCGTCGTCGCCGCGCTCAAGGACATTTACGACCCGGAAATCCCGGTGAACATCTACGACCTCGGGCTGATCTACAATGTCGAGATCGACGAGGGGCATGTGGCGATCACCATGACGCTGACGACCCCGCATTGCCCGGTCGCCGAATCGATGCCGGGCGAGGTCGAACTGCGCGTCGGCGCCGTGCCCGGCGTCGGCGATGCCGAGGTCAACCTCGTCTGGGACCCGCCCTGGTCGCCCGAGGCGATGAGCGACGAAGCAAGGCTGGAACTGGGGATGCTATGACGCCTCTCGCAAGCGCGAGGAGGCTGGGGGTGGGCCGCGGGCCGAATCATCCCTATATAGAATGAACCACCCCCGGCCCCTCCCCAGGCGGGAGGGGGGAGATGACAATGACGGACACGAAAACCAGAACCCGCCCCGCCGCGGTAACGCTGACCCCCGGTGCCGAGGCTCGCGTCGCGGCGCTGATGGAAAACGCCCCCGCGGGCGCGATCGGCGTCAAGCTGTCGACGCCGCGTCGCGGCTGCTCGGGGCTCGCCTACTCGGTCGACTATGTGACCGAAGAGGACCGGTTCGACGAAAAGATCGAGACGCCCGGCGGCACCTTCTACATCGACGGCGCCTCGGTGCTCTACCTGATCGGCAGTGTCATGGACTGGGTCGAGGATGATTTCGCCGCGGGCTTCGTCTTCCAGAACCCCAACGCCAAGGGAAGCTGCGGCTGCGGCGAGAGCTTCACCGTTTAAGGCGTGATGCCATCGCATGAAATCGTCATTGCGAGCGGCGAAGCCGCGCGGCAATCCAGAGCAGGCGTAAAACGCCCTGGATTGCTTCGCTCCGCTCGCAATGACGAAGCGGGTCAATCCAATATCATCACGCTTTAAGGAACAAGCGCCCCCGGATCGGAACACCCCATCCGTTCGTGTCGAACGGGAAGAAAGGTCGGATCAAGAATATCCGCGCCCGCCCTTCAACGGCAGACCGACCAGCCCGCGGTGCGTACCGCCATGTCGAGGTGGAAATGGTTGGCGTGCGCCGCGTCGTGGTCGGGCGACAGCACGGTGCTGAACAGGCCGCATGAGTCGTCGCGCACCGCGTGCAGGAACTCGCTTCGCCGGTCGCCGTCGTCCCAGTCGTTGATCAGCGCGATGCGCGTTCCGTCGGCGAGGACGAAGGCCGAAATGTCGATCGCATTGGCGGTCGAATGCTCGCTCTGCGCCGCGCGCCCGGCGATGGTGCGGCAGTTGTAGCTGCCCAGATTTTCCAGCTCGACGACCTTCTGCCCGAAATATCGCTGCGCGAGCGGCTGCACGACGTCGCGGGTCCACAGGGCCATCGCCGCGGTCACCGCGCAGCCGGGGGCGGCGTTGGCGGGGCGGAGCGAGGGAACGAGGCGGTCGCCGGTGAGTACCATGCGCTGGCTGGCACGGCAGGCGCCCTCGCCGACGACAGGCCGCCGCTGATATCCCGCCCCCGCCCGCTCGAACGCCGCGAAGCAGCCGGCATCGTCGCCGACGAGGCCGATCAGCTTGCGATGCGTCGCCCAGCCCTGCGGATGCGCAAGCTCGAACCGCGCGCCCGGCCAATGTTCGGGATGATCGCGCACCCATGTCATCGCGCGGATCGCAGCGACGGTCACCAGCAGGGCGGCGACGAACCACAGCAGATAGGGCCGGACACTCTTCACCGCCCCCACGTGGCGGATCGCGCCTCGCCCGGCAAGGTCAGAGCGGCGTCAGCATCACCGTCAGCCCGTCCTTCGGCCGCGGAATCGGCCACATCTGCCAGTCGGGCGCATAGCCGTCCGCGATCTCGATGCGATGCGTCGTCAGCACGTGGTGAAAGAAGATCTTCGCCTGCATGTGCGCGAAATGCAGCCCCAGGCACATGTGCGCGCCGCCGCCGAAGGGCACCCATGCATATTTGTGCCGCCCCTTCGCCGCGTCGGGGGCAAAGCGCATCGGGTCGAACCGTTCGGGATCGGGCCAATATTCGTCCATCATGTGCGTATAGCTGGGGCTGACGCCAACGTTGGTGCCGGCGGGAATGCGATAGCCGCCGAATTCGAAATCGCGCAGCGCGCGGCGCGGGATCACCGGAACCGGCGGGATCATCCGCAGCGCCTCCTTGAACGCCCATTCGGTGAGTTCGAGCTCGCCCAGGCTGTTGTGCCCGACACCCTCGCCCGCGGGCGCGACGCGCAGCATCTCCTCGCGCAGCCGGTCCTGCCATTCAGGATGCTGCCCGAGCAGCCAGACGAGCGACGTCACCGAACTGGTGATCGTGTCGTGCGCCGCCATCATCAGGAAATTCATATGGTCGACGATCGCTTCGACCGACAGATATTCACCCTCTTCGTCCTTCGCCTGGCAAATCTGGGTGAAGATGTCGTCGCCGGTCGAGGCGCGGCGTTCGGGGACCATCTTCGTGAAATATTCGACCAGGAATTTCCGCCCGGCGACCCCGCGCCCCATCGCGGTGAACGGCAGGGGCACGCGAACGACGCCGATCGACGCCTGCACCATGTCGACGAACGCCTTGTTGATCCGTTCCGCCTCCGGACCCCAGGGGATGCCCAGAAAGCTGGTCGCCGCAAGGTCGAGCGTCAGCTGCTTGATCGCGGGATAGAAGGCGAAGCGCGTCCCGCTCCAGCGCGCGACACGGTCCCTGATCCCCTCGTTGAGCGCATCGGCATAGAGGCGCATCGGTTCGGGCTTGAAGGCGACCGACAGCGTGCGGCGGTCGGCGCGATGCTTGTCGAAATCCATCAGCATCAGCCCGCGCGGGAACAGCAGGTTGAGCACCGGCCCCCAACCCTGTTCCGACGAGAACAGCTTGTCGCGGTCGAACAGCACCAACTCGTTCGCCTCCGGCCCGACGAGCGAAACCCCGCGCCCGCCGAAGCTGCGGGCGCGGTAGACCTTGCCGTGGCGGTCGACCATGCGGTTGGTGAAGCCGACGGGATCGCGAAGCTGCGCCAGCGTCGTGCCGAGCAGGGGAATCCCGTCGTCGCCCGGGATATGATCGAGCGCGCTTTCGGGGCCGCGCGGCAGCCAGTGCGCGGTGTCGGGACCGAAGCGGCGTTCGGACCACATGCTATTCGCGGGGACATTCATTGTCGCATCATCCTTGCCGATTCACCCAATCGCGCCGACGCTATCGCCCTATTGACATCGATGCAAGCAAGTGCCGAACGCGACAATGGAACCCGTCGGCCTCCCCCCTCCCGCAAGCAGGAGGCGAGAGCCGGCGTCGTGTCGCGCATCCATTCTCCATTCACCGCGAATTCAACTCGACTCGGGCAGTTTGTCCGACGGAAAACGGACCGCCTCGCTGGTCCGGAAAGGACAAGATCATGCGCAAGACGATCCGTCGCCCCCTCTCCCTCGCGCTTGGTGTGGTCGCGACGACCACGCTCGGCGGCTGTTATTACGGCGACGTCTATGGCAGCAGCTATGCCTCCGCCGGGGCCTGCCCCGACGCCTATTACGACTACGATCCCTACAGCTATGACGACGGTTACGGCTATGGCTGCTACGATCCGGCCGATTACGGCGGCGGCTTCGTCCAGATCGGCTTTGGCGGCGGCTGGTACGACGACTATTATTATCCCGGCTACGGGATGTGGATGTACGACAATTACCGCAACCGCTATCCGCTGCGCGGCCAATATCTGAACTATTGGGGCGGTCGGCGTGCCTGGTGGAAGCACCGCGGCGATCGCGGCGGTGGTCAGTGGCAGGGCGGCACCCGCCCCGGCAACCCGCCCGTCCGCCCGGGACGCCCCGGCGGCTGGCAGGGTCGCGATGGCGACCGACCTCAGGGCACCCGACCCGGTGGCTGGCAGGGTCGCGACGGCGATCGATCGCAAGGCACGCGCCCGGGCCGTGGCACGCCTCCGGCGGCGGGCAATCGCCCCGGCGGCAACGGGGCAGTCCGCCCGCCGCGCCCGGCGCCCGAAGCGGGTGCGCCGCCCCCGCGCGCCTCGCGGCCGGCCCCGCCGCCCCGCGCCACCCCGCCAGCACGGCCGAGCGGTCCGGTGCGCGGAAGCCGGATCGAACCCACCGGGCCGGTTCGCGAACAGTAGAATCTCCGCTCTCGCCCCTCTCCTTCGGGAGAGGGGTCTGAACGCCCGCGTCAGGCGGCTGGCTCCGCGCCCTCCGCATCGCCGACGCCCGCCGACACCACCGTCGCGGCGACGAGGTCGCCGACGACGTTCAGTGTCGTGCGGCACATGTCGAGGAAGCGGTCGACCCCCAGCACCAGCCCGATCCCTTCCGGCGGCACGCCGATCGAGGCGAGGATCAGCGCGATCACCGGCAGCGATCCCGCGGGCACTCCCGCCGTGCCGATGCCGCCGAGGATGCAGACGAGCATCACCATCACCTGCTGCTGCATCGTCAGGTCGACGCCGAAGAACTGCGCGAGGAAGATCACCGTCACGCCCTCGAACATCGCGGTGCCGTTCTGGTTGGCGGTGGCGCCGAGCGTGAGGACGAAGCGCGCCACCCGGTCGGGCAGGCGCAGCCCATCGTGCGCGACGCGCAGCGCGGTCGGCAGCGTCGCGTTCGACGAAGAGGTGGCAAAGGCCATCACGAAGGCCTCCTGCGTCTCGCGGAAGAAGGCGAGCGGGGACTTGCGCGCGAGCAGCCGCAGCACGATGGGAAAGACCACGAACATCTGGAGGCCGAGCGCAAGCAGCACGACGCCGACATAGGCCGACAGGCGGACCATCAGGTCCCAGCCGAACTCGGCGGCCAGATTGAACATGAAACAGAAGATCGCGACCGGCGCGAGCTGGATGACGATGCCGATCAGCGTCATCGCAACCTCGAACACCCCTTCGATCGCGCTCTTGAGCGCTGCTGTCTGCGGGGTCTGGACGATCATCAGGCCGATGCCGAAGAACAGCGCGAAGAACATCACCGCCAGCACGTCGTTCTGGCTCATCGCGCCGATGAAATTGCTGGGGATGATCGCGACGAGCGCATCCATACCCGTCTTCGCCTCGCCCGCCTGGCTGGTGATCGCCTTCGCCCCGTCGGCGCCCTGCGCGATCAGCGTCCGGGCCAGCGCGGGGTCAACCCCCGCGCCGGGCTGGAGCAGGTTGACGAGCAGCAGGCTGATCGCCACCGCCACGGCCGAGACGCATACCGTATAGACCAGCGTGCGCACGCCGACCGACTTCAGCGCGCGCATCTCGCCCATTTCGGCCACCCCGACGATCAGCGCCGATACCAGCAGCGGGATGACGAGCATGAACAGCAGGCGCAGGAAAATCTGCCCGATCGGCCCCGTGACGTAAGCGGTGAGCGCATCGACCCAGCCGGCGTCGGTGGCGCCGTAATGCACCGCAAGGCCGGCGATCAGCCCCGCGGCGAAGCCGATCAGCATGCGCCATTGCAGGCGGCGGGCGCGCACCTCCTCGCTGCGCGCGCTCGCGCTCGCCGTCGTGTCGGCCATGATTCAGCTCCCTTGCGCGCCCGTGTCGGGGGGAGCGGCCGGAATGCTGGGCGTCAGGTGCGGCCGGCCGCGGGCGGGCCGCTATCCTCCACCATATCCTCCTGCAGCTCAAGCCCGCGCGCGCCGCGGTGCGCGGTCCGGCTCGGCGCGTGGGGGTAATCCATGTCCGCGGGATCAGCCGTTTCCAGCATCCCTTCCCACCGCGTGATGACCGATGTGGCGACCGCGTTGCCGACGACATTGGTCGCCGACCGGCCCATGTCGAGGAACTGGTCGATGCCCAGGATCAGCGCGACGCCCTCGACCGGCAGGCCGAACTGCGCCAGCGTCGCGGTGATCACGACCAGGCTGGCGCGCGGCACGCCGGCGATTCCCTTCGACGTGATCATCAGCGTCAGCAGGATCAGTATCTGTGTCCCGATCGACAGGTCGATGCCATAGGCCTGCGCGATGAACAGCGTCGCAAAGCTCATGTACATCATCGACCCGTCGAGGTTGAAGCTGTAGCCGAGCGGCAGCACGAAGCCCGAGATGCGGCGCGGGACGCCGAAGCGGTCGAGCTGCTCGAACAGCTTGGGCAGCGCCGCCTCCGACGAGGCGGTCGAGAAGGCGAGCAGCAGCGGCTCGATGATATAGCGCACCAGCATCAAAATGCGCTTGCCGAGGAAGATCGCACCGAGCGCGAGCAGCACCACCCACAGCAGCAGCAGCCCGAAATAGAATTCGACGATCAGCCGCAGGAAATCGAGCAGGATGCCGAGCCCGTTGACCGTGATGACGCCGGCGAGCGCGCCGAACACGGCAAAGGGAGCGAACAGCATCACATAGTTGGTGATCTGGAGCATCAGCTCGCCGAGTGCGTCGGCGGCGCGCACCAGCGGCGCACCGCGCTCGCCGAGCGCCGACAGGCCGACCCCTGCGAAGAGCGAGAAGACGAGGATCTGGAGGATATCGTTCTGCGCCATCGCGTCGAAGATCGACTTGGGGAAGATGTGCATCACGAAATCGCGCAGGTTGAGCGCGTCGGTCTTGACCTCACCGATGTCGGCCATCGGCGTCAGATCGAGCCGGACGCCGGGCTGGAGCAGGTTGACGAGCAGCAGCCCCAGCGACAGCGAGACGAGGCTGGCGGTGATGAACCACAGCAGGGCGCGCCCGCCAATGCGGCCGAGCGCCGCGCTATCGCCCATGTTGGCGATGCCGGCGACGATCGTCGCCAGCACCAGCGGCGCGATGATCATCTTGATGAGCTGCAGGAAGACGTCGGCGAGCAGCTTGAAATAGCCGGCGACCTGCGTCGCCGCCTCCTTGTCGGCGCCGACCTGCGCATAGGAGATCGCCCCGGCGACGATGCCGAGGATCATGCCGATCAGGATGTAGAGCGTGAGGCGTTTAGCCATGAAAGATGTTCCCCTTTTCCCGGATCGTCCGGGTCTGTTTTCGTGGTTCGGGTAACAGCCCGGCGGACCGCGGGCAATCACCGATGCGGCGAACGGCCGTCAGGGCGACCAGAAAGCCAGCGCCGTGCAGCCCGCGATCCCGGTCAGGATATTGAGCGGAACGCCGACGCGAACGAAATCGACGAAGCGATAGTCGCCCGCCGCATAGACCAGGGTATTGGTCTGATAACCTACCGGGGTCGCGAAGCAGGCCGATGCTCCCATCATCAGCGCGATCAGCAGCGGATAGGGCGCCACCCCCGACACGTCGGCGATGCCGATGACCAGCGGCCCCATCAGCGCCGCCACCGCATTGTTGCTGAGCAGTTCGGAAAGCAGCATCGCGGAGAAATAGACGATCGCGATCACCGCCCATGGCGGCGCCTGGGTCAGCACCGGTTCGAGCGCGCCGACGACCAGCGCGACCGATCCCGCCGCTTCGAGCGCGGCGCCGACGGCGAGCATCGCGAAAATCAGGATCAGCACGTCGCCGTCGATGCTCGCCCACGCCTCCGACGCGTCGATGCAGCGCGTCAGCAACACGATGCCGACCCCGATGAAGGCTGCGATGCCGATCGACATCGCCCCCAGCGCCGAAAGCAGCACCGCGCCGGCCATGACAAGGATCGCGATCCACGCCTTGCGACGTCGGAAGGCGGTGATCGAAGTCATCGCAACGCCGATCAGACCGGGATTGGCGCGCAGCCTTTCGATGTCGGCCTCGTCGGCCTCGACCAGCAGCCGGTCGGCGGCGCGGATGCGATTTTCGGACAGCGTCGGCCCGGGATTGTGGCGAAAGCGCGAGACGCCGAGGATACGGACGGGCTGTCCCTGAAGGAAGGGGATTTCGCCCAGCCGACGGTCGATCTCGCGGTGGCTGGGCGACACCGTCACCTCGGCGACCATTGCCTCCTTGTCGAGCTTGTCGCCGATGCCGATGCCGAAGCGGCCGCCGCCGCGCAGCGTCATCAGGCTGGCGCCGTCGATCCGCGCGACGATCCGGTTGCCCGCCGCCAGCACATGCGCGCGCGCGTCGGGACCCGTGATGAAGCGTCCGCCGCTGATCACGCCGATCGGCGTGAAATCCAGATTCGCCTCGCCCAGCGCGCTACCGATCGCCGGATCGTCCTCGCGCAGCGTCAACTCGGTCAGATAAAGCTGTTCGGACCCGTCGGCCTTTTCGGCGATGCGCGGCGAATCCGACGGCAGGAAACGCGCCATGACCAGCAGGCCGAGGATGCCCGCACCGGCGATCGCAAGGCCATAGGGGGTGATGCTGAACAGGCCGAAGGGCTCGAGCCCCGCCTGCTCGGCGATGCCCGCGACGACAAGGTTGGTCGAGGTGCCGACCAGCGTCAGGCAGCCGCCGAGCACCGCGACGATCGACAGCGGCATCAGCAGCCGCTTCGGCGACACGCCCATCGCCTCAGCCAGCCGGAAGCAGACGGGCATCATCACGACGACGAAGGGCGTGCTGTTGATGAAGCCCGACACGACCAGCCCGCCGCCGAACACCGCGACCACCGCGAGCCGCGGACTCCGCCTGGCAAGGTCGACGACATAATTGCCGACGCGGTCGATCACCCCGGTGCGGATCAGCGCGCCGGAGAGGACGAACATCGCCCCGACGGTCAGCGGCGCGCTGTTGGAGAATACGCCGTAGGCGGCCTTTTCGTCGAGCAGCCCGAGCGCGAGCATGACCCCCGCGCCCCCGACCGCGACGACCGAGGGCGGAAAGCGTTCCCACAGGAAGGCGATGAAGATGCCCGCCAGCAGGACCAGGCCGATGACGGCGCGGTGCGCGGCGATGAAGTCGGCGAGAAGCTCCACCCGCCCCTTATCCGCACTGCGCCCGGTGGAGCAGCTTGTGGTCGGCGAGGACGAGCGCCATCATCGCCTCGACGACCGGAGCGCCGCGGATGCCGACGCAGGGATCGTGGCGTCCCTTGGTGACGATGTCGGCCGCCTCGCCGGCGCGGTTGATCGTCGGGACGGGCGTGAGGATCGAACTGGTCGGCTTGAAGGCGACGCGCACGACCACCGGCTGCCCGGTCGAGATGCCGCCGGCGATGCCGCCCGCATGGTTCGACAGGAAATCGGGCCGGTTGCTGCCGTCACTGGCAGGACGCATCGCGTCGGCATTCTCTTCGCCGCGCAGGCGCGCCGCGTGGAATCCCGCGCCGATCTCGACCCCTTTCACCGCGTTGATCCCCATCATCGCAGCGGCGAGGTCGGCGTCGAGCTTGGCATAGATCGGAGCGCCCCAGCCCGCGGGTACCCCACTCGCCGCGCATTCGATCACCGCGCCCAGCGAACTGCCCGCCTTGCGCGCGCCGTCCATCAGCGCTTCCCAGCGCTGCGCCGCGGCGGGATCGGGACAGAAGAAGGGGTTGCGGTCGATTTCGTCGAGGTCGAAGTTGGCGGGATCGATCGCATCGCCGCCGATCTCCGCCACCCAGGCGTGAATCTGTACCTCGGGGATCACCAGCCGCGCCACCGCGCCCGCGGCGACGCGCGCCGCCGTCTCGCGCGCGCTCGACCGGCCGCCGCCGCGATAGTCGCGGATGCCGTATTTGGCGTCATAGGCATAATCGGCGTGGCCGGGGCGGTAGGCCTGCGCGATCTCGCCATAATCCTTCGACCGCTGGTCGACATTCTCGATCATCAGGCTGATCGGCGTGCCGGTCGTCCTGCCCTCGAACGTGCCCGAGAGGATGCGCACCTGATCGGGTTCCTGCCGCTGCGTCGTGTGGCGCGACTGGCCGGGACGGCGCTTGTCGAGGAACGGCTGGATATCCCCCTCCGACAGCGCAAGCCGCGGCGGGCAGCCATCGACGACCGCGCCGAGCGCCGGTCCATGGCTTTCCCCCCAGGTGGTGAAGCGCAGCACGCGTCCAAAGCTGTTGAAACTCATCGATCCCTCTCCCCTCGGGGGAGAGGGAGGGGGCCGCGCGGCGCAGCCGCGTGGGAGGGTGAGGATCCGCCAGCCAGAGCAGCCTCGATCGCCCGACAGACGCCCTCCGGATTCTCCATCACATCCCGATTGGTGAAGCGTAGCACCCGATATCCCTCTTTCGCCAAAAACGCAGTGCGCCGCGCGTCATAGTCGATCTGAAACGCATGGCTATCGCCATCGACCTCTATCACCAGTCGCGCGGATTGACAGACAAAGTCGGCGATGAAGGGCCCAAGCCGCTGATGGCGGCGGAACTTATGGCCGCCAAGCGCCGAGCCGCGCAGCACCGGCCACAGCTTTTTCTCGGCAGGCGTGGAATCGCGCCGAAGCGCACGGGCGCGATCGATGGTGCCATCGCGTATTTCGAAGCGGCTTTTCGTCACGCCCTCACCCTCCCATCGCTTCGCGACGGGCCCCTCCCTCTCCCCCGAGGGGAGAGGGGTCCTACCCCATCCGGCCAAACGCCGGCGCATAATCCGCGCGCGCGCCTAACGGCCAGGGCGCGTGCGAGTCCAGCATCATCGCCATGAAATGCGGCCCCGCGAACGGCGAAGCGAAGCGCGCGGCGAGATCGGGCGAATAGCCGAAGCGCTGGTAATAGGCCTCGTTCCCGAGCACGAAGTTGATTGCCACACCCTGCGCGCGCAGCGCGTCGAGCCCGGCGCGGATCAGCGCGGCGCCGATGCCCCGTCCCTGCCGCTCCGGCGCCACCGACACCGGTGCGAGGCCGGCGGCGAGCAGCGCCGCGCCATCGGCCTCGACGTCCATGCGGCTGAACAGCACATGCCCCGCGACCGCGCCGCCCGCTTCCGCGACGAGCGAGACCAGCGCATCGCCGTCCGCCTCCAGCATCCGCACCAGTTCCGCCTCGCCCTGATAGCCATGCCCGGACCCGGCGAAGGCGGCGCGGATGACGGCGTCGATCGCGTCGGCATCCTCCGCGCGCGCGGGCCGGATCACCGGCGCATCAGGCAAGCGCGATGTCCGGCGCGTCTTCCTGCTTCATGCCGATGGTGTGATAGCCCGCATCGACATGGTGCGTCTCGCCGGTGACGCCCGAGGCAAGGTCGCTCAGCAGATAGAGCGCTGAGCCGCCGACATCGTCGATGGTGACGTTGCGGCGCAGCGGGGCATTATATTCGTTCCATTTCAGGATCAGGCGGAAATCGCCGATGCCGCTCGCCGCCAGCGTCTTGATCGGCCCGGCCGAAATGGCGTTCACGCGCACCCCCTGGGGACCATAGTCGTTGGCGAGATATTTGACGCTGGTTTCCAACGCCGACTTGGCGACGCCCATGACGTTGTAATGCGGGATCACCTTTTCGGCGCCGTAATAGGACAAGGTCAGCATCGCGCCTCCGCCCTCGCCCGTTTCGGGATCCTTCGGCGGCATCATCGCCGCGGCACGCCTGGCGACCGCGGTGAAGCTGTAGACGCTGATGTTCATCGTCATCAGGAAATCCTCGAGCCCGATGTCGGCATAGTGGCCGCGCAGCGCCTCCTTGTTGGTATAGCCGATCGCGTGGACGACGAAATCGATCGTCGGCCAGCGCGCCGCGAGCGTCGCGAAGGCCTGGTCGAGATTCGCCATGTCGGACACGTCGCAGTCGATCAGCAGGTCGCAGCCGAGTTCGTCCGCCAGCGGCTTCACCCGCTTGAGCATCACCTCGCCCTGATAGCTGATCGCGAGTTCGGCGCCCGCGCCGTGCAGCGCTTTCGCGATCCCCCATGCGAGCGACTTGTCGTTCGCGAGGCCCATGATCAACCCGCGCTTGCCCTTCATCAGACCCGTCATTCCGTTTCTCCGGTCTTGTCGTCTTCGATTATGATGTCGTCCACGCGCCCAATAGCGTCGTGCCCCAGATCCTCAACCTCGACCAGCGCGGCATTGAGCTCGGCACCCATCACCATACCCAATCCGACGAGGTAGAAAAAGAAAAGCGCGACCATCACCCCCGCGAGGCTGCCATAGGTCGCATCATAGCTGAGCAGGCTGGCGAGCAGCGGCGGCAGCGCCAGCGTCACCGCGATCCACCACGAGGTCGTGAACAGCGCGCCAGGCCATTTCGGGCATTTGAGCTTGCGGTATTTCGACGGCGTCAGCGAATAGAAGAGCATGTAGATGGCGAGGAACAGCCCCGCCCCCGACACCCCGCGCGAAATCAGCACGACGCCCCACGCCTGATATTGTTCGGGCAGCACGCGCGTCACGAACTGTTCGATCCCGACGATCAGCACCTGCATGCTGAACGACAGCAGCATCAGCACCACCGCGCCGGTGATGATGCCGATCGACAGCAGCCGGTAATGGAAGAAGCCCTTGGAGAAATGGGTGCCGTAGGCGCGGCGCAATATGTCGCGGATCGTTTCGACCAGGCTGCCCACCGTCCACAGCGCGACGATCGCGCCGAGCCACAGGAACAGGCCGGTGCGCGCCCCCATCACCTCGCGGATCGGCCCGGCCAGCGCCTTGGCGACCGTCGGCGGCATCAGCGAAAAGACCGCGGCGATCGCTTCCTCGCCGCCCGCGCTGCCGCCGAACAGGCTGAGCGCGGCGGCGAGCAGGATGAAGAAGGGAAAGAGCGCGATCAGCGCGAGATAGGCAAGGTTCCCCGCGTGGATGAAGCCGTCGGTATAGGTGCCGACCAGCACGCGCCGGACGATCGCGAAGGCGCGCGTTCCGGGTCCCAGCGTCTCGCGCCCGCGTTCGATGACCCCCTGCGCCCGCGCGCGCAGATGCAGGCGCTTGGCGCGTTCGGCGCGCGCTTCGGGCGAGTGCGGCGAATGCCCTTCGGCGCGGAACTCCCGCTCGACCTCGTCGGCGATTTCGCGCTCCAGCGCGGCGGACGATTTCCTCTGGCTGCGATCAGCCACGCATCACACGCCGAGTTCGGCCCGGACGGCGCGCGTATCGGTCCATTCGTCCACGATCCGGCGGAGCGCGGGGTCGTCCTTCGGCAGGTCGACCATCAGCCGCACCAGTTGATCGCCGCGCCCGCCGCTCTTCTGGCTGAATCCCTTGCCCTTGAGCCGCATCACCTTGCCCGACGTCGACCCGGCCGGGATCGACAGCATCACCGGCCCGTCGACCGTCGGCACCTTGACCTTCGCGCCCTTCACCGCCTCAGCCAGCGTCACCGGCAGGTCGAGGCGGATGTTGCTGCCGTCGCGCACGAAGAAGGGATGGTCCTTGACCGTGATGGTGACGATGCCGTCGCCATTGCCGCCCGGCCCCAGCTGTCCCTTGCCGGCGAGCCGCATCTGCGTTCCCGTCTCGACCCCCGCAGGCAGCTTGAGGTCGATGGTCTTGCCGTCGGCCAGGGTGATGCGCTGCATCGCCTGCGTCGCGGCGTCGATGAAGGACACCGACAGGCGATAGGCGACATTGGCGCCCTTCGGCGGCGGGGCGCTGCGCGCGCCGAAGCCGCCGAACGGCCCCCCGCCGCCGCCGCGCCCGCCGAACAGACCCTCGAAGATATCGCCGAAATCGGCGCTCTCGCCGCCGAACCCCCTGAAATCGCCCTGCGGCCCTCCGCGTGGGTCGCCGCGAAAGCCGCCGCCGCCATAGCCGAAGGGCATGGCGGGATTGCCGTCGGCGTCGATCTCGCCGCGGTCGAACTGCCCGCGCTTTTCCTTGTCGGACAGCAGGTCATAGGCCTTGGTAACGTCGGAGAATTTCTCCGCCGCCTTCGGATTGTCCTTGTTCCGGTCGGGGTGCAACTGCTTGGCGAGCTTGCGATAAGCGGACTTGATCTCCGCTTCATCGGCGTTTTTCGCCACGCCGAGGGTGGAATAGGGATCTGCCATATATCTTCTGTAGCCCGATAAGTGACTGGCCGTGAAGGCCCATTGCGCGGCGATGTGGGAATGGCGCGCGGGGCGGTCAAGTTCCCCGACAACAGCTCCGTCTTCCGTCACCCCGGACTTGATCCGGGGTAACGACAGGATCGGGGACGGCTTTTGCTCGACCACGGGCCGGCAGCGCATTAGAAGCGCCCGCATGACCACCGACCCCTTCGCCCTGTTCGATGCCTGGTATGCCGAAGCGCGCACCGGCGAACCCAACGACAGCAATGCGATGGCGCTTGCCACCGCGACGCCCGACGGCCGCCCGTCGGTGCGGATGGTGCTGCTCAAGGAGCATGGCCCCGACGGCTTCGTCTTCTACACCAACCTCGACAGCCGCAAGGGTGAGGAACTGGCCGCGAACCGTCACGTCGCGCTGCTGTTCCACTGGAAATCGCTGCGCCGCCAGATTCGCATCGAAGGGGCGGCGGCGCCGGTCGAGGCGAGCGTCGCCGACGCCTATTTCGCGACCCGCGGCCGCGATTCGCAACTCGGCGCCTGGGCCAGCGAGCAGTCGCGGCCGCTCGACAGCTATGCGACCTTCGAGGCGCGCTTCGCCGCGATGCAGGCGCGCTTCGAGGGGCAGGACGTGCCGCGCCCGCCGCGCTGGTCGGGCTGGCGCGTGACGCCCGAACGAATCGAGTTCTGGCAGGACCGCGCGCACCGCCTGCACGAGCGCACGCTGTTCGTGCGCGAAGGCGATACATGGTCGAAAGGACTGCTGTTCCCATGAGCTGGCGCCGCTTTCCCGTCACGCGCGTCGACGCCTTTGCCGACCGTGCCTTCACAGGCAACCCCGCCGCGGTGATGCCGCTCGACGAATGGCTCGACGACGCGACGCTGCTGGCGATGGCGGCGGAGAACAACCTGTCCGAAACCGCCTTTCTGGTCCCCGACGAAAGCGAAGCCGCCGATTATGAGCTCCGCTGGTTCACGCCGGGCGTCGAAATCGCGCTGTGCGGCCATGCGACGCTGGCGAGCGGCCATGTCCTGCTGTCGGCCGCGCCGTGGCGCGACGCGATGACCTTCCGCACGCGCAAGGCGGGAATATTGACGGTCGCGCGCGCCGGGGACGACGACGGCGACGACGTCTATCGCATGACCCTGCCCGCCTATCGTCCCGAACCGAAGCCTTTGCCCGACATCGCGGCGGCGGTCGGCGGGCGGCCGGTCGAGACGCTGTGGCATGACGGCGGCTATGCCCTGCTGGTCTATGCGAACGCGGCCGAGGTGCGTGCACTGACGCCCGACATGGCGGCCCTGCGCGCCGAAGGCGAAGTGCTGGCGATCGCAACGGCGCCCGGCGCGGACGATCCCTCGGCCGCCGATTTCGTCAGCCGGGTCTTCGTCCCCGGCGCGGGCGTCGACGAAGATCCCGTGACGGGATCGGCGCATTGCGTGCTGACGCCTTACTGGTCCGCGCGGCTCGGCCGCGAACGCCTTTCGGCGTGGCAGGCCAGCAGGCGCGGCGGCTCGGTCGGTTGCCGCATGGACGGCGATCAGGTCGAACTGACCGGATGCTGCGTGACGACGCTGGTGGGCGATTTCCTGCTCTGACCGGACGCCTTATCGCGCCGCCGTCACAGCGCCTCCTGCAAATCCGCCAGATGCCGCCGCAGCGCCGGAAACTGGTCGTCGCTGGTGATTCCCAGCCGCACGATCGTCACCCGCTGCGACGGCGAAACGATGATATATTGCCCCTGGTGGCCGATGCAGGCGAACAGATCGTTCGGCCCGCGGTCGGGCCATAGCGCGATGTCGGCGCCGCGCGGCCGCTGACGGTTCAGCCAGATATGCCCGCCATAGCCAGCGTCGGCGGGCGACGGCGACAGCATGAAGCGCATCCAGCTTTCGGGCAGCAGCCGCTGGCCGTCGACCACGCCGTGATTGCGCAGGAATTCGCCGAACTTCGCATAGTCACGCGCGGTGGCATGCATAATCGACCCGCCGATCATCGTTCCCTTCGCGTCGAACTCGGGGGTCAGACTGGTCATGCCGAGCGGTTCGATCAGCCGCCCCTGGATGAAGTCGCGCACCGCCTCGCGCCGCGCCTCGGGGCTGGGCGACGGGGTCAGCGTGTCGGCGAGGATATCGGCGAGGATGACGCTGGTCGCCGAGCTGTAGTTGAACAGCTCGCCCGGCCGCGCGACCGCCGGCTTCGCCTCGGCGAAGCCCGCCATGTCCTGCGCGCCGGGGCCGAAGAGCATGTCGACCGTGTCGCCCTTCCAGACGGGGTCGCCCACCTCGACATGTTCGATGCCGGAGGTCATGTGGAGCAGGTCGCGCAGCGCGATAGCGGCGCGCGGATCGCCGCTGCGCTGCCACGCCGCGACCGGCGCCGGACCGTCGAGCGACAATTGCCCGTCGGCGACGAGGAAGCCGGTCAGCACCGCGGTGATGCTCTTCGCCATCGACCAGCTGATCAGCTTGCTGTCGGGCCCGAACCCATCGCCATAGCGTTCATAGATCGGCTTGCCGTCGCGCAACACATAGAGCGCGCGCGTCTCGCCGACCGCGCCGGCGTCGGCGAACAGCGCGTCGGCGCGCGCCTTCACCGCCGGTTCGAGCGCGGGAAGCGGCGGCAGCGTCTCGGCGGCGATCGCCGGGTCGGGCGCCGCGCCGAACCGCGGGGCCGGCACCGGCGCCGCAGTCGCGCCCTGCCCCGCCGCCTGCGTCAGCGACCAGCCGCCCAGCATCGCGAGCACGGCACTTGCCAGCATGGCTTTTTTCGTGATCATGGCACCCCGTGAGTAACACCAACCCGCCACAGACGGCAACGGGCGAACCGACGCCGCCGGCCGCGCCCACCCCGCCGCCGCCGAGGCCCGAGGTGCCGGCGCATCTGCGCGGGCGCAAGCGGGGCGCGAGCCGCTGGGGCGGCTGCCTGCCGTGGGCGGCGATCGTCGGGGTGCTGCTGCTTGCCTTCCTGATCTGGAAATTTCCGTCGTTCAAGGCGCAGGCCGAACTCGGCTCGGCCTATGCCGCGCGGGTCGGCTGCTCGTGCCGCTACGTTCAGGGCCGCAGCCTCGAAAGCTGCCAGAGTGATTTCGAGCCGGGAATGGAGCTGGTGTCGCTGAGCGAGGATCCGGCGACGAAGACGGTGACGGGCAGCGTCCCCCTCCTCGCCTCGCGCAGCGCGCGCTATGCGGGCGCCAACGGCTGCCTGCTCGATCCGGTGCGCTAAGACGCCAGGAAAGCGTCCATCGCCGCATTGACCCGGTCGGGGGCTTCCCACGGCACGAAATGGCCGCAGCCCGGCACCTCGACGATCGTCGCGGCGGTAACCAGCGCGTCCAGCCCGTCGAGATTGCACGCCGGCAGCGCGACATCGTCGAGCGCCCAGATCACCAGCGTCGGGATCGTCAGCTTCGGGAAAGGCGTCGCGGGCGGTTCGCCATAGGGCGCGTCCATCGGCGGCACATCGGCCGGCGAGCCGCGATACCAGTTGATCATCGCCCGGCACGCGTCGCGATCCTCCCAATCGACAATCAGCCGGGCGATCTCCTCGGGCGGCTGGATGCCGCCGCTCGGCACGCGGCCGGCAAAGGCGTGCGCGAGCAGCCCGGCGATGCCCTGCTCCTCGATCAGCGCGTCGCTCGCAGGGTCGCGGAAGGTGCGGATATACTGGCTTGCCGCGCGCTGCTCCGGATTGGTGAGCAGCAGGCGCTGGAAAATGGCCGGGTGCGGCGCATTGGCGATCACCGCGCGCGTCACGCGCCCCGCCCATTGCGGGTGCAGCCCGCCGGGCTGGCCACCGAGCGCGACGCCCCACGCGATCGCCCCGCCCCAATCGTGGCCGACGACGGTGAAACGCTCGACGCCGAGCGCATCGGCGAGCGCGAAGACGTCGGCGATCAGCTTGTCGGGCGTATAGGAGTCCGCACCCTGCGGCTTCGACGAGCCGCGATAGCCGCGCTGGTCGGGCGCGATGCAGCGGAAGCGGTCGGCGAAATGCGGAAGCTGGTGGCGCCAGGTGCGGTGCGATTCGGGAAATCCGTGGAGGAAGACCAGCGCCGGCGCATCACGCGGCCCCATGTCGACGACGTCGAGGTCTACCCCGGTCGAAAGCGCCACCCGCTTCTGTTCGAAATCGCCTACCATCTCGCGCTCCTTCCATCTTCCGTCGGCGCGAAGGTGGCGGGATTATTTCCCGCTGACAAGCCTGTCAGTTCGATCAGGGATAGGCGGGCGTCTTCGGCATCCCGGGCAGCGGGATATATTCCTCGCTGTCGCCGGGGACGAGCGGGAATTTGCGATCCTTCCAGTCGTGCTTGGCCTCGTTGATCCGGTCGCGCGACGAGCTGACGAAATTCCACCACAGGTGCCGCGGCGTCGTGAAGGCCTCGCCGCCGAGCAGCATCACCCGCGCATCGCTCGCCGCGCGCAGCGTCATCGCCTCGCCGGGCTTCAGGATATAGAGGCTGTAGCGATCGAGCCTCTCGCCATCGAGGCTCGCGTCGCCCAGCGCGACGACCACCGCGCGCTCGTCAGCCTCCGCCTCGATCGGGATCGCCGCCCCCGCCTTCATCGCGATGTCGGCATAGATGGTCGCGGCATGCTGGGTGATCGGCGAGCTTGCGCCCCACAGGCTGCCCATGATGACGCGTGCCGATACCTGCCCGTCATCGATCAGCGGCAGCTCATCCTGCGCGGCATGCTCGAACGCCGGGTCGATCTCCTCCTTGCCGTCGGGCAGCGCGAGCCAGGTCTGCATGCCGGAGATCGCCGATCCGGTCGCGCGCTCGGCCGCCGGGGTGCGCTCCGAATGGACGATGCCGCGCCCGGCGGTCATCAGGTTGCAGGCGCCCGGACGGATCGTCGCAAAGGTGCCCAGGCTGTCGCGATGATCGATCGCGCCCTCGAACAGATAGGTGACGGTCGCCAGGTTGATGTGCGGGTGCGGCCGCACGTCCATCCCCTTGCCGATGTCGAAATGCGCCGGGCCGAACTGGTCGACGAAGATGAAGGGGCCGACCATCGTCCGCGCCTTGTCGGGCAGGGTCCGCCGCACGTCGAAGGCGCCGATGTCGTGCGTCGAGGGCGTGATCACCTGCATCGTCATTCTCCCGGCGCGGTCGCCCTGATCGCCAGCGCATGGACGCGCTGCCCCGGCAGGTCGCCCAGCGCCTTGTTGACCGTCCGCTGGCGCGCGACGCGGTTCTGGCCCGCGAAGCCCGCCCATTCGATGTTCAGGCTGAAATGCGACTCGCCCGATCCATCGTCGCCGGCATGACCGTGATGCTTCGCGCTGTCGTTGCTGAGGATGAAATCGGCGTCGGGGAAAGCGGCACGCAGTCGCTCCTCCATTTCGCGTTGGACTGGACCTTTTTGCGTCATGCCCCCATGTTGGGCGCGGACGTTCCCTATGACAAGCCCCCGCCCCAACCGATTCCACGGCCGCGTGCCCCGCGAGGCGCAATGCGAAGCCCCCGGCTGCACCGAGCCCGGCGAGTTCCGCGCCCCCGTCACCGGCCACCGCTCGCCCGACGGGCCGCCGCCGTGGCGCTGGCTGTGCCTCGACCATGTGCGCGAATTCAACGCCGGCTATAATTTCTTCGACGGAATGAATGCCGAGCAGATCCTGGCCGCGCAGTCGCCGACCGCGGGCTGGGAGACCGAGAGCCGCGCCTTCCGCGCCGCCGGCAGCGCCGACCTGCCGCCGCGCTGGGCCGATTTCCGCGATCCGATCGACGCGTTAGGCGCGCGCTTCCGCCAGCGGATGGACGAGGCGCGGCGGCAGGCCGCCGACCCGCGCTTCACCCGCGACGAGCATCGCGCGCTGGCGATGATGGGCCTGCCCGCCGACGCCGGGCGTGCCGCGCTCCGCCGCCGCTACAGCGAACTGGTCCGCCGCTATCACCCCGACCGCAACGGCGGTGACCGCAGCCACGAGACGCGGCTCGGCGAAGTGGTCGCGGCCTATCAGCTGCTGCGAAAGAACGCGGCCTTCGCATAGGGAGAGGATGGATGAGCGACCTCGACGAACGGCGGATCGAAACCGTGAAGCGCCACATGGCGCTGGAGATCGCGCAGGATTGGGACGGCGTCCTCGCGACCTTCGATCACCCGCGCTACGAACTGCTCGGCCCCGGCACCATCTTCGACGGCGAGGCGGCGGTGCGCTCCTATTTCGCCTCGTCGCGCGAACCCTTCCCCGACCAGGCGAACGAGATCATCGCGATCGCCGCCGACGCCGCGACCGACACGGTGCTCGTCGAATTCTGGCTGACCGGCACCCATCTCGGCCCGCTGCGCCTCGGCCTGCGCACCGTCGAGCCGACCGGCAAGGCGTTCCGCATCCGCATGGCGGCAAGCTTCGAATTCGCGCCCGGCAGCGACCGGATCGTCTGCGAACGGCCCTATTACGACCAATCCGCGGTGATGAAGGCGCTCGACCTGTTCTGAATAAGGCGTTGCAAGCCGCAACCCATGGCGATACCGCGACGGCGTAGCGCCGCCGGCGGCGACTCTCCCTCTTTGCCCTGCTGGACATTTGCCATGACCGATATTCCGAACAGCCTCCCCGATCATCACGGTTCGACGCTTCTCGCGGCGCCCGATACCGAGATCGACGCGCGCGAGGTCTTCGGCGTGAATATCGACATGAAGGTGCCCGCGTTCAGCGAGGCCGACGAGCGCGTGCCCGACCTCGATCCCGCCTATGTCTTCGACGGCGACACCACCCTCGCGATCCTCGCAGGCTTCAAATACAACCGCCGCGTGATGGTGCAGGGCTATCACGGCACCGGCAAGTCGACGCATATCGAACAGGTCGCGGCGCGGCTGAAATGGCCGTGCATCCGCGTCAATCTCGACGCGCACATCAGCCGCATCGACCTCGTCGGCCGCGACGCGATCGTGCTGCGCGACGGCCAGCAGGTCACCGAGTTCCGCGAGGGGCTGCTGCCCTGGGCGCTGCAGACGCCGACCGCGCTGGTCTTCGACGAATATGACGCCGGGCGCCCCGACGTGATGTTCGTGATCCAGCGCGTGCTGGAGACAGAGGGCAAGCTGACGCTGCTCGACCAGAATCGCGTGATCCGCCCCAACCCGCATTTCCGCCTGTTCGCGACCGCGAACACCGTCGGGCTCGGCGACACCAGCGGGCTCTATCACGGCACGCAGCAGATCAACCAGGGGCAGATGGACCGCTGGAACATCGTCGTCACGCTCAACTATCTGCCCGCCGCGACCGAAAGCGCCATCATCCTCGCCAAGGTGCCGACCGCCGACGACGCGACCGTCGCCAACATGGTCAAGGTCGCCGACCTGACGCGCCAGGGCTTCATGGCCGGCGACATCTCGACCGTCATGTCGCCACGCACGGTGATCAGTTGGGCGCAGAACACCGCCATCTTCAACAGCCTCGGCTTCGCCTTCCGCCTTTCCTTCCTCAACAAGTGCGACGAGGCGGAGCGGATGATCGTCGCCGAATATTATCAGCGCGTGTTCGGCGAGGACCTGCCCGAAAGCGTGGTCGGCAAGTAAAGCGGGAGCCGCCTCCCGCTATTGCAGCACCGTTTCGGCATCGACCAGACGGACGTCGTGCATCCGGTGGAGATAAGCCTCGAAATAACCCTTGTGCGAGACACCGACGATCGACAGCGTCCGTGATCCCGGCTGCGCCGCGATCGCCGCGCGGATGTTGGCGACCATGCGCAGGTTGCGCGCCTCCCACCAGCCGACATAGCGCCGGCCATAGCCCTCCGGCGACGGATCGGCGAGCGCGGCGCCGAAATCGCTGTCGAAGGCGACCTGCGCCGTCTCCGGTCTGTTATAGTCGCGATAGAGCGCCAGAACGCCCTCGCCGTCGAGCCGGGCCATCAGCGCATCGTCCCGCGCCTTGCGCCGCTCGGCCACGGGGTTGTTCCAGGCGCGGCGCATCGCCGCCTCGAAACCCGGATCATCGTCGAGCGACGCATTGATCGCGTCGGCGCTGTGGTCGTCCGCCGCATGGACGCGTTCGAGCCCGAGCCGCGCCGCGAGCGCCGCGGCGATCAGATAATCCTCGTTGCGCCGCGTCGTCAGCGTTGTGAGTTCGGACGCCAGGGCTTCGTCCAGCCCGTCGCCGGCCCGTCGCTCGGCGGCCGGCAGGCGCAGCCACTGAACCAGCGCCGACGCCGGCTCGCCGCCCGCGAGGAACAGCGCCGCCAGATGGCGCCGGTCGGCCGGCTGCGGCTGCGCGGGCCAGGCGGCGAGCCGCCGGTCGGCCTCGGTCGTCGCCGCGGCCATGTCGAGCCCCAGCGCCTTCTGCGCCGGGCCCGGATCGCGGCAATAGGAGTCGTAGGTTCCCGGATAGCGCGCCTTGTAGCGCAGCATCATCTCGCATTCGGGCCCCGACACCGCCTCGATGGTGATGATATCGGGCTTCCACGCCGCGAGCCGCGCCAGCAGCGGTTCGAGATGCGCGGGATCGAAATCGGCGGGCAACCCCGAAAGATGCGGCGTGCCGAGCACGACGACGAGGTTCGGCGGCCCCGCGACCTGGCTCTTGAGCGCGGCCGGATCGAAAGCCGGAACATAGGGGGCCTCCGCCCCCGCGGCGAGCAACAGGGCCAGCATTGCGGACATCGGCTTCTCTCCTGCGTCAGAACCTCCCCTCGATAGACGAAGTGTATTATTCAATCAATACACATTGCACCGTCCGATTTCGGCTTTCCAAGCCGCGCCGCCTCTGCCAGCGTCCCGCGATGCGCCGACTTCGTGCGATCCGCGTTTTCCTTTGCCGCCATGCGCCGGCGCGCCGCCTGTCCGGCGCCGCCGCCGTGCTCGCCGCGCTATCGCTCGCCGGCTGCATCACGCCGGTCGATTACGGCAAGATCCGCCACGCCGCCTATGTCGCCGACCCGCGCTGCGATCCGAAGGCGGGCGCGCCGGTCGATGGCGAGGCGCTGCCGCTCTTCGTCGTCACCAGCCGCCTGCCCGACTGCCGGACGAGCGACCTTGCGCTGCTCGTCTATCGCGGCGACCGGGTGCGCCACGGCCGCTTTGCCGCGCCGCGCGAGGAAAAGGTCGACGGCAAGACGCGAACCCGCACTCCGCTCGCGCTGCAGGCGGAAGGCGACTGGTGGCGCGCGCTGCAGGCCGAGACCGATCGGCGCCAGGGGCGCGTGCTGCTCTATGTCCACGGTTACCGCGAAAGTTTCGAGACGACCGCCAGGGACGCGGCGCAGATCGCGCGCATGACCAGCTTCGACGGCCCGACGGTCGCCTATAGCTGGCCGTCGCAGCACGACGTGTTCGGCTACATGGTCGACGAGACCAACATGTATCACGACGTCCGCAACTTCCGCGATTTCCTGAAGGCGCTCGCCGAGCAGCCGTGGGTGAAGGAGATCGTGATCGTCTCGCACTCGCTCGGCGCGCGGCTCGTCGTTCCCGCCATCGCCTATGTCGATCGCGCCGCGCCGAGCGCCGACAGCCGCAACATCTCGAACATCATCCTCGCCTCGCCCGACATCGATCGCGAAACCTTCGAACGCGACATCGCCGACGGCGCGCTCACGCCCGCCAAGGTCGCCCGCGACCGGCACATCACCATCTATGTCTCGCTGCGCGACAAGGCGCTCGCCGCCTCGCGCGCGTTGCACGGCTATCCCCGGCTGGGCTCGCCCTATTGCTTCGACCCGTTCGAGGCCGCCGACCTGAAGGCCCGCGGGCTTCCCGAGCGCTGCTATCCCGTCGCGATCCCCGGCCTCACCGTCGTCGACACCACCGACGTGTCGCGCGGGTCGACCGGGCACAGCAATTTCCTGCGCAGCGGGGCCGCCTGCCGCGATTTCGTCGATGTCGTCGCGGGCCGGCGGACGCGCCCGGAGCGCATCGCGACGCATGTTTCGCATGTCTTCCGCTTGCTTCCCGACCCGGCAGCGCCCAAGAACGGCGACGACAGCATCTGCAACCGAATCCCCGATCCCGAAGCACCATGAGCCAATCCTCTCCCCTCGACGATTTCAAGACCGCGCTGTCGAGCGTCGCCCGCGCGGTGACGCGCGATCCGGAGGTCGAGGTCGGCTTCACCGCCGACGCGCCGGCACAGGTCGGCAAGGCGATCAAGGTCCCGACCCCGTCGCGCACGCTGCCGCGCGATCAGGTCGCGGAGGCGCGCGGTTTCGCCGACGCCTATGCGCTGCGGATGAAGCACCACAACGAGCGGACGCACGCCGCGGCCCGCCCGGCCGAGCCGCTCGCCGCTGCCGCCTTCGACGCGATGGAACGCGCGCGGGTCGAGGCGCTCGGCGCGCGCTCCATGGCGGGGATGCGCGCCAACCTGTCGGCCAGCCTCGCGATGCGGATGCGCTCCGACCCGATCAGCCGCGCGCAGAACCGCGACGACGTGCCGGTGTCGAGCGCGCTCGAACTGATGCTGCGCGAGGTGCTGACCGGCGAGCAGGCCCCGCACGGCACCGAGACCGGGCTGTCGCTGGTACGCGAATGGATCGCCAAGGATGCCGGCGCCGACCTGACCGCGCTGTCGATGCTGCTCGACGACCAGGCCGCCTTTGCCGAGACCGCGCGGGTGGCGCTCCGCAACCTCGACCTCATCCACGGCGACGATCCGCTGGAGGACGGCAGCGAGGACGGCGGCGATCAGGAAGAGGCGGAGTCCGAGGCCGACGAAAGCCCGGACCAGCAGGACAGCGAAGAGGGCGGCAGCGGCGAAAGCCAGGTCGACGCGCGCGCCGAGATGGACGGCGACCAGGCCGACGACGGCGACAGCGACCCCGACGCGCAGGAGATGGAGGGCGACGGCGACCCCGAAATGGGCGGCGAGGGCGACGAGGGCATGCTGCCCGTCCGCCCTAACCGCCTGCCGACCGACGTCCCCGACTTCAACTATATCCGCTTCACCGAAAAGCATGACGAGATCATCGCGGCGACCGAACTGTGCGACGCCGACGAACTGACGCGGCTGCGCGCCTATCTCGACCAGCAGATGACGCATCTGCAGGGCGCGGTGACCAAGCTCGCCAACCGGCTCCAGCGCCGCCTGATGGCGCAGCAGAACCGCGCGTGGGATTTCGACCAGGAGGAAGGCCAGCTCGACGCCGCCCGCCTCGCCCGCGTCATCGTCTCGCCCGGCCATTCCTTGTCCTACAAGATCGAACGCGACACCGATTTCCGCGACACCGTCGTCACGCTGCTGATCGACAACAGCGGCTCGATGCGCGGACGGCCGATCAGCATCGCGGCGATCAGCGCCGACATCCTCGCGCGCACGCTCGAACGCTGCGGCGTCAAGACCGAGATCCTCGGCTTCACCACGCGGACATGGAAGGGCGGGCAGAGCCGCGAGGACTGGCTCGCCGCGGGCCGTCCGCCGCACCCCGGCCGCCTCAACGACCTGCGGCACATCATCTACAAGCCCGCCGACGAGCCCTATCGCCGCGCCCGCAAGTCGCTGGGCCTGATGATGCGCGAGGGGCTGCTCAAGGAGAATATCGACGGCGAGGCGCTGATGTGGGCGCACAGCCGCATCGTCGCCCGGCCCGAGGAACGCCGCATCCTGATGGTGATCAGCGACGGCGCGCCGGTCGACGACAGCACGCTGTCGGTCAACCACGGCGCCTATCTCGACCAGCATCTGCGGCAGGTGATCGAATGGATCGAGAACCGCTCGCCGGTCGAACTCTGCGCGATCGGCATCGGCCACGACGTGACGCGCTATTACAGCCGCGCGGTGACGATCATGGACGCCGAACAGCTCGGCGGCACGATGGTCGAGCAACTGGCGGGATTGTTCGACATCGACTGAGCATCACCCTTCCCCTCGATGAGGGGGTCGATCGCCCCATATCAGTCTTGCGCGCCTACCGCCTTGGCCTTCCCGGCCAGCCCGACATCCCAGTGCGCGGCGAAGAATTGCTCGAGGACTTTCGCGGTCGCGTCGCCGAAGCGCTTCCGGTTTTCGGCCGTATCGCGAACGCCCCGGAAATGCGCCTCGATCTGCAGCCCGCAGATGCGGCCTTCGGGCGAATCGCTCCCCGAACCGCAGGCGTGGCGGCGGGTATTGGGCCCGCCGTTGAAATAGGACTGGCCTCCGGGGCCGGGATCGCTCGCGCTCGGAACCGCGGGAAAACCCGCGTCCGCGAATAGCGTGCCGAGGCTCGTCGGCCCGCGAAGCAGCGTCGAAAGAGACGCTCCCCCACCTTTGGCAAGGCTGCGGATGCTCGTCCTTTCGAGGGCGCCCGCGTCGCTGTCGATCGCCTCGTCCGAACGGTCGAGCAGCCCCCCGGTGAGCAGATAGCCGAGTTCGAGCCGCTGCACCTTGTGCCCGTGGCCGTGGATGTCCATGAACCATCCGCGTTCGCTCGTCCGCAGGACTTCCTTCTTCGCGATATCGATGAAGGCGTGCCATTCCTTGTACGCCTGCTCGGCATCGGCATTGCCGCAGGCGCCTTCCGCTGCCGACCGGTTGGCATCGAGCTTCTGCCGCGCCAGCCGATTGATGATCACGTGCGGATAGGTGCCGAACCGGTCGTGAAAGGACTGGCGCATCGCCTGCACCAACTCGGCGGTGTTCCGGTCGGGCCCAACCACGGTACGCGCGCCGCCGCAGCGTTCCTTCGTCCGGTCGGGAATATCCTCCGGCAGCAGCGTGCCGCCGTGCGGAGCGACGAGGATCACCGGCGCATTGCCCGGCAGATATTCGATATAGTGGCCGTAGGACTTACCGACCTCGAACGCGACAGCCTCCGATGCCGAAGCAGACGGGACGGCGGCCCAGGCCAGCGCGAAGCCGGCGCCGCCCACGATGACCATCCGGATCGGCACACCCCATGCCCTGCGAACCCGATCGATCATCTGTTCCCCCTCACTGCCTTGCAAACGCGATTTCGCCATCGCGCCATCCACCGGATAGTCGTGGACAGGGCAAGGCGGGAAAACGAAAAATCGATGCGACCGGTATAACCTCAAGGCGTACATATCCATCGGACACGGAAGGGTCCGTTCCCCGGCGAAAGCCGGGGGCCACGCGGGGCGGCGCCACGCCATCTGGACCCCGGCTTTCGCCGGGGAACGGTAACCTGCCGAAAGGGATGATTGCCCAATCTTGATGGGAACACAGAACCGCTGTCCTAGATGCTTTGCCTCGCGCCCCTCGTGACAACCCGCCCCCCTCTCGTTACACATCCCCTCCGGCACAGCAGGGACTCGCGATCGCAGGACGGGGCCGCTGGGCCATGATCCGCGCCGAGGTCGCCGGCGCAGGCTTGGGGCCGCATGATCGGTATGCGGACCCGAAAAGGGGGCGACCGACCATGACCAAAGCATCCGACCTGTTCATCGCGTGCCTCGAGGAAGAAGGCGTCGAATATATCTTCGGCGTTCCGGGCGAGGAGAATCTCGACATGCTCGACAGCCTGTCGCGATCGAAGCAGATCAGGCTGATCCTGACCCGTCACGAACAGGGCGCGGGCTTCATGGCGGCGACCTATGGCCGCCACACCGGCCGGACCGGCGTCTGCATGGCGACGCTCGGCCCCGGCGCGACCAATTTCGTCACCGCCGCCGCCTATGCGCAACTGGGCGGCATGCCGATGCTGATGGTGACGGGGCAGAAACCGATCAAGAAATCGAAGCAGGGCCGCTTCCAGATTCTCGACGTCGTCGGGATGATGAAGCCGATCACCAAATTCACCCATCAGCTTGCCAGCGCCGACAATATCCCGAGCCGGGTGCGCGAGGCCTTCCGGCTGGCCGAGGAGGAAAAGCCCGGCGCCGCCCATATCGAGTTTCCGGAGGATATCGCCGAAGAGGAAACCGCGTCGGTGCCGCTGAAGCGCAGCCATGTCCGCCGCCCCATCGCCGACGTCAAATCGGTGCGCGAGGCGGTGAAGGCGCTCGAGGCGGCGCGGGCGCCGGTGCTGGTGATCGGCGCAGGCGCCAACCGCACGATGACCGGCCGCATGCTGCTGCAATTCGTTGAAAAGACCGGAATCCCCTTCCTGACGACGCAGCTCGGCAAGGGGGTGATCGACGAGCGGCACCCACGTTTCCTGGGCTGCGCGGCGCTGTCGGCGGGCGACTTCGTCCACCGCGCGGTCGAGGCGTCGGACTGCATCGTCAACATCGGTCACGACGTCATCGAAAAACCGCCCTTCTTCATGCAGCAGGGCGGACCGCGCGTCATCCATGTCTCGACCAGGACCGCAGAGGTCGATCCGGTCTATTTCCCCGATATCGAGGTGATCGGCGACATCGCCAACGCCATCTGGCAGATCAAGGAGGATATCGTCCCCAACGGCGGCTGGAACTTCGATCACATGCTCGCCTATCGGAAGGCCGATCTGGAGCATACGCGGTCGCTCGCTGCGGATGCGCGCTTCCCGATCTTTCCGCCGCATCTGGTGCAGCAGGTACGCGACGCGATGCCCGACGACGGCATCATCTGCCTCGACAACGGCGTCTACAAGATATGGTTCGCGCGCGGCTATACCGCCTATCGCCCCAACACGGTGCTGCTCGACAATGCGCTTGCGTCGATGGGCGCGGGGCTGCCGAGCGCGATGATGTCGGCGATGCTCTATCCCGAACGCAAGGTGATGGCGATCTGCGGCGACGGCGGCTTCATGATGAACAGCCAGGAGATGGAGACCGCGGTACGGCTGGGCCTCAACCTGACCGTGCTGATCCTCAACGACAGCGCCTATGGCATGATCCGCTGGAAACAGGCGAACATGGGGTTCGCCGACTTCGGCCTCACCTACAACAATCCCGATTTCGTCCAATATGCCGAAAGCTATGGCGCGAACGGCTATCGCGTCGAAAGCGCGGCGCATCTGAAGCAGCTTCTGGCCCACACGCGCGACACGCCGGGCGTCCACCTGATCGACTGCCCCGTCGACTATTCGGAGAACGACCAGATTTTAAACATCGACATCAAGCGGCTGTCGAAGGAGTTATGACCACTCGCTGCTCCTCCCGCTTGCGGGAGGGGCAGCGAGACTTGGGAGCTTGCTCCCTAGTCGCAGCGGGGTGGGCCCTGACGCACCCCCGCTAACCCACCCCCGACCCCTCCCGCAAGCGGGAGGGGGGAGATTTGAAATGAAACTCAAGGACGTCTACCCCCTCTACCTCAACAACAAGGCGGCGCAGCCGAACACCGACCTCGCCGTCACCGACAAGTTCACCGGCGAGGTCGCCTTCCGTACCGCGCTCGCGACTCCCGACGTGATCGACGAGGCGATTGCCGGCGCGGTGCGCGCCGCAGCGCCGATGGCGAAGCTCGCGAGTTTCAAAAAGCAGGACGTCCTCAATCACTGCGTCGCGCGTTTCCGCGAACGCTTCGACGAACTCGCCTATGCGCTGTGCGTCGAGGCGGGCAAGCCGATCGCCGATGCCGAGGGGGAGGTCGGCCGCCTGATCGACACTTTCCGCATCGCCGCCGAGGAAGCGGTGCGCAATTACGGCGAGATCCAGCCGCTCGACATCTCGCCGCGCTCGAAGGGCTATATGGGGATGTGGAAGCGCGTGCCGATCGGCCCGTGCAGCTTCATCTCGCCGTTCAACTTCCCGCTCAACCTCGCCGCGCACAAGATCGCGCCGGCGATCGCGGTCGGCTGTCCCTTCGTGATGAAGCCCGCGTCGATGACCCCGCTCGGCGCGATCATCATCGGCGAGGTGCTCGCCGAATGCGACATCCTTCCCGAAGGCGCGTTCAGCATCCTGCCTGCGAGCCGCGACGGCGCCGACCTATTCACCAGCGACGACCGGCTGAAGCTGCTGTCCTTCACCGGCTCGCCCGGCGTCGGCTGGGACCTGAAGGCGAAGGCGGGGAAAAAGAAGGTCATCCTCGAACTCGGCGGCAATGCGGCGGTGATCGTCGACAAGGACGCCGACCTCGACCATGCGCTCGCGCGGATCATCTTCGGCGCCTTCTACCAGTCGGGCCAGTCGTGCATCGGGGTGCAGCGGATATTGATCCACGCCGACGTCTACGACCGCTTCCGCGAGATGCTGGTCGAAAAGACGAAGACGCTCGTCTCCGGCGACCCCAAGGACCGCGACACGTTCATCGGCCCGATGATCTCCGAAAAGGAAGCGGCGCGGCTGGGCGGCTGGATCGAGGATGCGGTCGCGGGCGGCGCGACGCTGCTGACCGGCGGCCGGCGCGACGGGGCGATGCTGGAGGCGACCCTGCTGGAGAATGTCGATCGCAAGGCCGATGCCTATCGCGAGGAGGCGTTCGGCCCGCTCGCCATCCTGTCGAAATTCACCGACTGGGACGACGCGCTGGCCGAAGTCAACGACAGCAAGTTCGGCCTTCAGGCGGGGCTCTTCACGCGCGACCTGCACAAGGTGCTGGCGGCGTGGGACGACCTCGATGTCGGCGGCATCGTCGTCAACGACGTGTCGAGCTATCGCGTCGACAACATGCCCTATGGCGGGGTGAAGGATTCGGGGCTGGGCCGCGAGGGCATCCGTTTCGCGATGGAGGACATGACCGAGATCCGGAACATGGTGATCCGACGCGCGTGAGCGCTTGTCACCGGACCGTCGCCAGACCGTCACCGAACCGTCTTCGCTTCGATTCGCAGGGTGTAACAAAAGCCGTGTCTAGGCCGTGGGCAGCCAAGGCTGCTTACGGAGTGCGACATGGCTTCTATCTCGACCCTGCCGATCCCGGCGCGTTTCGCCGATCCCTTCGGCGCCGAACCGCATGTGCCCGAATGCGTCGTCGGCAAACGGCGCAGCTATCGCACCGTGTGGATCAGCGACATCCACCTTGGCACGCGCGGGTGCAATGCGGCGCTGCTGATCGACTTCTTCGACCATGTCGATTGCGAGACGCTCTACCTCGTCGGCGACATCATCGACGGCTGGCGGCTCAAGAAACGCCATTTCTGGCCGCCCGAGCATAACGACGTCGTCTGGCGCGTGCTCAAGCGCGCCAAGCGCGGCACGCGCGTCGTCTATGTCCCCGGCAATCATGACGAGATGGTCAAGCCCTTCGATGGCTTCGATTTCGGCGGGGTCGAAATCCGGCGCGAGGCGGTGCACGAGACCGCCGACGGGCGCCGCCTGCTGGTCGTCCACGGCGACGAGTTCGACGCGGTGATGCTCGCGCATCGCTGGCTCGCCTTCGTCGGCGATGCCGCCTACACCGCGCTGATGAAGGCGAACGTGGCGGTCAACGCCATCCGCAGCCGCATGGGCCTGCCCTATTGGTCGCTGTCGCTCGTCGCCAAGCACAAGGTCAAGAACGCCGTCCAGTTCATCGGCCGCTACGAGGAAGTCGTCGCCCACGCCGCCCGTTCGCGCGGGGTCGACGGCGTCGTCTGCGGCCATATCCACAGCGCGGAGATGCGGGCGATCGACGGCGTCGACTACTACAACGACGGTGACTGGGTCGAAGGCTGCACCGCGCTGGTCGAACATGCCGACGGCCGCATGGAGATCGTGCGCTGGGCCGAGGAAGTTGCGGCGCGCTCTGCCCCGACGCCGCTCGAACGGCCCGCATCGGCACGCGCCGCATGAGGATCGCCATCGTCACCGACGCCTGGGAACCGCAGGTCAACGGCGTCGTCCGCACGCTCCAGGCGACGATCGCCGAACTGCGCGCCCAGGGACATGCGGTCGAGGTGATCTCGCCCGACCTGTTCCGCTCGATCCCCTGCCCCACCTATGGCGAAATCCGCCTCGCCCTTGCGGGCAAGCGCGCGGTCGGGCGGCACATCCGCGCCTTCGCCCCGCAGGCGATCCATATCTCGACCGAAGGTCCGCTCGGGCTCGCGGCGCGGCGCTGGTGCCTCGACCATGATTTTCCCTTCACCACCGCCTATCACACGCGTTTTCCGGAGTATGTCGCGGCGCGCCTGCCCGTGTCGCCCGGCCGCGTCTGGCGCTTCATCCGCTGGTTCCACCGCCCCGCCCGGCACATCATGGTGGCGACCCGCTCGTTGCAGCGCGAACTGACCGCGCACGGCCTCGACCGGACGATGCTGTGGGAACGCGGCGTCGACCCGCGACTGTTCCGTCCCGATCGTGCGCCCCACCCCCTCTTCGCTGGCCTTGCACGTCCGATCCAGCTTTACGTCGGCCGCGTTGCGGTCGAAAAGAACATCGCGGCGTTCCTCGCCACCACGCAGCCGGGGACCAGGGTCGTCGTCGGCGACGGCCCGGCGCTCGCCGACCTGCGGATGCGCCACCCCGAAGCGGTGTTTCTCGGCAAGCTCGGCGGCGAAGCACTGGCGTCGGCCTATGCCGGCGCGGACGTCTTCGTCTTCCCCAGCCGGACGGACACGTTCGGCCTCGTCGTTATCGAGGCGCTGGCGTGCGGAACGCCCGTCGCGGCCTATCCGGTGCCGGGACCGGGCGACATCGTCCGCGACGGTGCGGGCGCCCTCGACGAAGACCTGGATGCCGCCATCTCGCGCGCGCTGACCTGCCGCCGCGAGGACGCCGCCGCCCTCGGCGCACGCTATGGCTGGACAAGCTGCACGGCGCAGTTCCTGAAAGCCTTGACCTTCATTCCGCGAAACCCGGATCCCGGCGCGCTCGCCGCGTCCGGCCTTGCGGCCTAGGAACGCCTAGGGACAGGCCCCATGAATTTGCCGTTCGAGGTTTGAAGCGATTTTGCACAGGGCGAGGAGGCAAGGCGTAGGAATATGTCGATATTTCAAGACTTGCCGACGAAGCCATGGGCAAAATCGGTCAAATCGCGAAGCGACGCCGAAATGGCTTTGATCTCAGGCTCGTGCGGCCTTGCGGGTAGCGATGCTACCCGCTGCGTCCGCCCAAGCCCGATATCTTCGCCATTTCGACGCCTCGAACGGCAAATTCATGGGGCCTGTCCCTAGAATGCCTTGCGCCATTGCAGCTCGATATAGCGGCCGAGCGGATCGATGTAGCCCGGCTGATAGTTCAGCGGCACCACTCCGCTTCCATCGGTGATCCGCCGCTGCGCGTCGAACAGATTGTCGACCGACAACCGCACGCGCGAATTCTTGAGGAAAGGCAAGCTCCCGGTCAGCTTCGGCATCTGGTTGAAATCGGCGAAGACGCGCAGGTTGAAGGTCGCCAGATCGTGGAAATCGAGGTTGCCGTTCGCACCGCCGACGATGGTGCTGCCGCTGTCATATTTGGCGCTGACCCGCGCGCCGAAGCCTTTGTAGAAGACGCCGCCGTCGAGTTCGAGCAGGTGCCGGTTGCTGCCGCCGCCGTTGCCGGTCGCCGAACCGCCGAGCAGGTCGAGTTCGGGCACGCCCGGTCCGATCAGCACTTTGTCGGTGAGCTTGACGGTGTGATAGAGCGAGATGTTCCAGCGGCCGCCCTGCGGCCGCCCCCCGAACATGCCGCCCGGTCCGCGCGCGCCGCCACCGGGCCGGCCGATGCCGCGCCCGCCCGCGGACGGCGGCGGGCCGCCTTCGCCCCGGGGCGCCGCGCTGCCGTCGGGCGGCGGCGCATCGGCCCCCTCCGCACCGCGGCGTCCGCCGGCCCGGCCGCCGGCGCCTTCGCTCGCTGTCGCTTCCTTCTGCCCGAAGCTCGCGCCATAGTTGATCCCCCAGCGGATCTGCGAATTGGTCGCGCGATCGAAATTGACCGGCCGCTGGTCGAGCGCGATCAGCGTGCCGCTGCCATCGCGGACCACGCGGCCGGGGAACGCCGCCTCGATCTCCGGCGTCAGCAGCGGGAAGCTGTTCGCGGTGTCGAGGCTGCGGTTGCGGTTATAGTCGATCGAGAAGCGCAGCCCGTCGACCATCGGCACGTTCCAGTTGAGCCCGAGCTTCAGGTCGCGGCGCTGCTCGGCGAGCAGGAACGGGTTGCCGCCGGTGGTGGTCGTGATCTGCACCGTCTGGCCGGTCGCGAAGTCGTAATAGGTGACCGCGGGCGTCACCAGCGGCGCCGCGCCGAGCTGCGTCATGCTGGGCGCCGCCTCGTCGCTCGCGAAGCTCGCGAGCAGCGACAGGTTGCCGGTCAGGCCCCAGTTGAGCGTCGCGCCCCAGCTCTTGAGCGCGGAAAAGTCGCTCGGCCGCTCGACCTCGGCGTTGAGGGTCAGCGACAGGCGGCCGAGCTTGCCGACCTCGTAATCGGGATCGAGCAGCGGCACGGTCAGCGACCCGAAGACGCTGGGGGTGTCGCGCGCCAGATCGGTGACGGTAATCGTGCCGTTGCGTTCGGAACGGCTGTCGAAGCGCAATCCGGTATAGCTGCCGGTGATCGACGCGCGGATCGGCCCGGCCCAGCCGTCGATCACGCTGCCCGAGATATTGGCGTTGCCGCCGAAGCTCTGCTGGCTGCTGTCGAAGCGGTCGCTCGTGCCGCCGAGGCGATCGGTGAAGATGCGCTGGTCGGCATCGGAATAATTGCCGGTCGCCGACCAGCGCCAATCGCCGAGCATACCGTTGACGCTCGCCGAGCTCGTCCAGTTCTGGGTGCGGCTGTCGCGGCGCAGCGGATCGCCCGCACCGCCGGCACCGGGGCCGAGCAGGCTGAGGCTGTCGGTCTGGTCGAAGCGCAGGCTGACCGACGCCTCGGTCACCTTGTCGATGCCGCGCACCAGCGTGCCGTCGACGACATAGGTGTCGCTGGCGGGCGACAGGCTGCGCGCCTCGGCGTCGGCGACGCTGCCGGTGACCGGGATCAGGTCGCGGTCGCTTTCGCGCAGCATCGTCTGATGCTCCCAGCTCGCGTTGAGGTTGAGCCGGCCATTGTTGCCGATCGCCATGAAGGCGGGTTCGAGCTCGCTCTTGAACTGCCCGCCCTGCGTCGGGATGCCGGCCTCCGCTTCGGCCGAAATCTGACGGAAATCGGACTTGAGCACGAAATTGACGACGCGTTCGGTCGCGGCATAGCCATATTGCAGCGCGACCTGTTCGGGAAACACCTCGACCTTGGCGATGGCCTCCGGCGGGATGTTGCGGACCGCGCCGAAGCCGGAGATGCGCCGCCCGTTGACCAGGATCACCGGACGCCCGCCGCCGCGCCCGCGGCCCGACCGCGTCTGCGGTTCGAGCGCGTCGAGCAGTTCCGCGATCGACGACGCGCCATAGCTGGCGATATCGGCCTCATCGAGTTCGACCTCGGCCGCGAAATCGGTGTCGAGTTGCCCCGCCAGCCGCGGCGCGGTGACGACGATCTCGTCCTCATAGTCGTCGCCGAAATCGGAATCCGACTGCACCGAAACGGTATCGACGGGCTGGTCATCGACTGCCAGCGCGGGCGTCGCGGCAAGCGCCGTCGCCGCAAGCAGGGCCGAGCGGAGAGAGAGAGAAGGGCTTTTCATCGGGAGAGGCGCTTTCCGTTATCCATATATCTTATCTTGGTTTTTCCCTAGCAGTGGCGACTGAACGCGCCCTGACGAGGATTGGCACCGCGCGTTCATCTGGTCACAATTTGTCGCAACAATATGGCAGGGCATGCGAAGGGGGCGGTTTGCCCGCAGGCCGCCCGGGCACGATGGCACGGCGACGGCTGGACAGCGAGGGCGCGCCTCTCTATCGGCCAGCCATGCAGACTCCAGCTCCCTCCGAATCCATCCTGATCGTCGACTTCGGCAGCCAGGTGACGCAGTTGATCGCGCGGCGCGTCCGCGAGGCCGGCGTCTATAGCGAGATCGTGCCGTTCGGCGGCGCCGAGGCCGCGCTCCAGCGCATGCAGCCGAAGGGCGTGATCCTGTCGGGCTCGCCCGCCTCGGTCCCTGCGGCGGGCAGCCCGCGCGCGCCGCAAGCAGTGTTTGACAGCGGCCTGCCGATCCTCGGCATCTGTTACGGTCAGCAGGTGATGAGCCAGCAGCTCGGCGGGCAGGTCGAACCGGGGGGCAGCGACGGGACGCGCGACGGCGAGTTCGGCCGCGCCTTCCTGACCGTCACCGAGCCCTGCGTGCTGTTCGACGGGCTATGGGAGGTCGGCGAGCGCCATCAGGTATGGATGAGCCACGGCGACCGCGTGACCGAGTTCGCGCCGGGTTTCCGCATCGTCGCGGTCAGCGACGGCGCGCCCTTCGCACTGATCGCCGACGACGCGCGCCGCTATTACGGCACGCAGTTCCACCCCGAGGTCGTTCACACCCCCGACGGCGCGAAGCTGATCGCCAATTTCGTGCGCCACGTCTGCGGCTGCTCGGGCGACTGGACCATGGCCGAGTTCCGCGCGACGAAGATAGCCGAGATCCGCGCGCAGGTCGGCGACCAGCGCGTGCTGTGCGGCCTGTCGGGCGGCGTCGACAGCGCCGTCGCCGCGGTGCTGATCCACGAAGCGATCGGCGAGCAGCTGACCTGCGTCTTCGTCGACCACGGCCTCCTCCGCCTCAACGAGCGCGAGCAGGTCGAAACGCTGTTCCGCGACCATTACAACATCCCGCTGGTGGTGGTGGACGCCGAGGCCCGCTTCATGGCCGGCCTCGCCGGCGTCACCGACCCCGAAAAGAAGCGCAAGTTCATCGGCGGCGAGTTCATCAACGTTTTCGAGGAAGAAGCGAAGAAGCTCGGCGGCGCCGACTTCCTGGCGCAGGGCACGCTCTATCCCGACGTGATCGAATCGGTGTCCTTCACCGGCGGGCCGAGCGTGACGATCAAGAGCCACCACAATGTCGGCGGTCTGCCCGAACGCATGAACATGAAGCTGGTCGAGCCGCTGCGCGAGCTGTTCAAGGACGAGGTCCGCCTGCTCGGCAAGGAACTCGGCCTGCCCGACATCTTCGTCGGCCGCCACCCCTTCCCCGGCCCCGGCCTCGCGATCCGCATCCCCGGCGAGGTGTCGAAGGAGCGCTGCGACATCCTGCGCAAGGCCGACGCCGTCTATCTGGAAGAGATTCGCGGCGCGGGCCTCTACGATGCGATCTGGCAGGCGTTCGCGGTGCTGCTGCCGGTCAAGACGGTCGGCGTGATGGGCGACGGACGCACCTACGACCATGTCTGCGCACTGCGCGCCGTGACCTCGACCGACGGCATGACCGCCGATATCTATCCCTTCGACGCGAGTTTCCTGTCGCGCTGCGCGACGCGGATCATCAACGAGGTGGAGGGGATCAACCGGGTGGTGTACGACTATACCTCGAAGCCGCCGGGAACGATCGAGTGGGAGTGATCGGAAAGGGGACCATCCCGTCCGCATGAGGAGACGAAGAGGATGACCCCGACCCGCATCGAAACCGAAGCATCGGGTGGCTGCCAGTGCGGCGCGGTGCGCTATCATGCGTCGGCGATGCTCGACACATCGCACATCTGCCATTGCCGCATGTGCCAGAAGGCGACGGGGCATGTCTTCGCGGCGCTGGTCGGCGTGCCGAAGGATGCGCTGCGCTGGACGCGCGGCACGCCCGCGATCTTCAACAGTTCCGACCAGGTCGAGCGCGGCTATTGCCGCGACTGCGGGACGCCGCTCTATTATGACTATCCGGAAAGCCGGCATCTGAGCGTCACGACCGGATCGCTCGACGAACCTGCGCGCTTTCCGCCGAAAATGCAGTTCGGCATCGAGGCGCGGATGCCCTGGTTCGAGACGCTCGTCACGCTACGCGAGGAAGGCACCACCGAGCAGACGATGCCCGGCATCGCCGAAGCCATCGCCGCGAGCAACCACCAGCATCCCGATCACGACACCGAAAGCTGGCCCTGACAAGGCCGGCGCCGCAGAGCCGGATCGCCTATCGCTAGGCCGGGTCCGCCCTGCTACACCGCCGCCATGTCCGAGAAGAATCACCTCTATCTGGTCGATGGCTCCAGCTACATCTTTCGCGCCTATCACCGCCTGCCGCCGCTGACGAACCCCCGGGGCGTGCCGGTCGGCGCGGTCTATGGCTACACCACCATGTTGTGGAAGCTCGCGAAGGATCTGCACGCCGCCGACGGCCCGACGCACCTCGCTGTCATCCTCGACCATTCGAGCCAGTCGTTCCGCAACGAAATCTATGACCAGTACAAGGCGAACCGGCCCGAGCCGCCCGCCGACCTGGTTCCGCAATTCCCGCTGATCCGCGACGCGACGCGCGCCTTCTCGCTGCCGTGCATCGAGATGGAGGGTTTCGAGGCCGACGACCTGATCGCCAGCTATACCGAGGCCGCGGTGCGCGAGGGGTGGGACGTCACCATCGTCAGCAGCGACAAGGACCTGATGCAGCTCGTCCGCGAGGGCAATGGCGCGCCGGAGGTCGACATGCTCGACACGATGAAGAACGTCCGGCTCGGTCTCGACGCGGTGCAGGAAAAATTCGGCGTCGGTCCCGAACTGGTCGGCGACGTGCTGGCGCTGATGGGCGACAGCGTCGACAACGTCCCCGGCGTGCGCGGGGTCGGACCCAAGACCGCGACCAAGCTGATCGTCGAATATGGCGACCTGGAGGCGGCGCTGGCGGGCGCCGCGACGATGAAGCCGTCGAAGCTGCGCGACAATCTGATCGAACATGCGGAGATGGCGCGGCTGTCGCGCATTCTGGTCGACCTCAAGCGCGACTGCCCGCTGCCCGAGCCGATGGAGGATTTCCGGCTGGGTGCCATCCCGCCCGAGCCGTTGAAGCTCTTCCTCGACGAGCATGGCTTTCGTTCGCTGTCGGCGAAACTCGACACCGGGACGACGCCGGGCGGTCCGCCGACGCTGCCGCGCGCGGTGGATGCGGGCGCTGCCGCCGCCGCGCCTTCGACCCCGACGCTGCCGGCGATGCCGCCGATCGACCGCTCGCTCTACGAGACGGTGACGACGATCGAGGCGCTCGATCGCTGGATCGAGGCGGCGCGCGCCGCACATGTCGTCGCGGTCGATACCGAGACCGCGAGCCTCGACAGCGTCACCGGGACGCTCGTCGGGGTCAGCCTGTCGACCGGTCCGGGCAAGGCCTGCTACATCCCGCTCGGCCACGGCGGCACCGACATGTTCGCCGAGAAACCCGAACAGGTGCCGGTCGCCGATGCACTCGGCCGCCTCCATTCGCTGTTCACCGACGAGGCGGTGCTCAAGGTCGGCCACAACCTCAAATATGACATCGGCGTGCTCGCGCAGCACGGCGTGCGCATCGCGCCCTATGACGACACGCTGGTGATGAGCTTCGCGCTCGACGCAGGCAAGCACGGCCACGGGCTCGACGAACTAGCCAAGCTGCACCTCGATCACACCTGCCTGACCTTCAAGGAGATGTGCGGGACCGGCAAGTCGCAGATCAGCTTCGCCGAGGTGCAGCTGGCGCGGGCGACCGAATATGCGGCCGAGGATGCCGAGGTCGCGTGGCGGCTGTGGAAGCTGCTCAAGCTGCGCCTGCCGCTCGAAGGCGGGACGCGCGTCTACGAGATGGTCGATCGCCCGCTCGTCGCGACCGTCGAGGCGATGGAGCGCGCGGGGATCATGGTCGACCGCGACTATCTGGCGCGGCTGTCGGGCGAGTTCGCGAACGCCATGCTGCGCACAGAAGGCGAGATTCATGCGCTCGCGGGCCAGCCGTTCGTGATCGGCAGCCCCAAGCAGCTCGGCGAGATATTGTTCGACAAGCTGGGCCTGAAGGGCGGGCGCAAGGGCAAGTCGGGCGACTGGTCGACCGACCAGAACGAACTGGAACGGCTCGAGCGCGACGGCGTGCCGATCGCGCGGAAGGTTCTCGAATGGCGGCAGCTCGCCAAGCTGAAATCCACCTATACCGACGCGCTGCAGCAACAGATCAACGCGAAGACCGGCCGCGTCCACACCAGCTACAGCCTCGTCGGGGCGCAGACCGGGCGGCTGTCGTCGACCGACCCGAACCTCCAGAACATCCCGATCCGCACCGAGGTCGGGCGGCAGATCCGCGACGCCTTCATCGCCGCGCCGAACCATGTCCTGATGGCGGCGGACTATAGCCAGATCGAACTCAGGCTCGCGGCGCACATGGCCGATGTGCCCGAACTGAAACAGGCCTTTGCGCAGGGACAGGACATTCACGCCGCGACCGCGATCGAGCTGTTCGGCGAGGTCAACCGCGATACGCGCGCCAAGGCCAAGACGATCAACTTCGCCATCCTCTACGGCATTTCGCGCTGGGGCCTCGCGGGGCGGCTGGAGATCACGCCCGACGAGGCGCAAGCCTTGATCAGCCGCTATTTCGAGCGCTTCCCCGGTATCAGCGACTATATCCAGGCCACGCTGGAGGGCGCGCGCGAACATGGCTATACCGAGACGCTGTTCGGCCGCAAAACCTGGTTCCCGCGCATCAAGGCCGCGAACCAGAACGAGCGGCAGGGCAGCGAGCGCGCCGCGATCAACGCGCCGATCCAGGGCACCAGCGCCGACCTGATCAAGCGTGCGATGGCGCGCATGCCCGGGGCGCTCGCCGATGCCGGACTGTCCGACGTGACGATGCTGCTGCAGGTTCACGACGAACTGGTCTTCGAAGCTCCCGAGGCCAAGGCCGAAGCCGCGGGCGCGGTGATCCGCCGCGTGATGATGGGCGCTGCCGAGCCGATACTGAAGCTGTCGGTCCCGATCGACGTCGAGATCGGAGTCGGCAAGAGCTGGGGCGACGCGCATTGACCGGCATCGCCCTTCTGCTCGCCGCCTTCGTCCTCGATCCGTTCGCGGCCCCTCCCCCCGCCGAAACCGCTGCGACGGCGCCCGTCGCCGAAGGCGATCTGCGCGAGTTCGCGGCCGTCGTCGGCCGCAAGGCGGTGGGCCGGCCGGTCGGCGGCCCGCTCGGCACCGGCGACAAGATTCTGCTGCTGGCACGCGATGACAAGGGATTTCCCGCCGTCGCGGGCAGCTTCGGCTTTTCGGTGCGCCAGTCGCTCCCCGCCCCGCCCGCGGGCACGCTCGCGGTCGTGCGGCTGCACCAGCGACCCGAAACCATCGTTCCCGGTCCGACCCCCGACGACCTCGCCTTCGTCACGACGAACCGATTGCCGCTGTTCGTGATCGGCGAATGGGCACGCCCCGCGCCGATGTGGGAAGTCGCGTGGATCGACGGCGCCGCGCGTTTCCGCACCATCGGCGAGGTCGGGGAGATCGGCCCCTGGCGCGATTAACGGCCCATCGCGACTGAAGCGGCGGCCGGCTCCAGCGCCCTTTCGCCGCGCGGCCTTTCGCTCTATGGCGGTTCGGTGACGTCTGGCTGACGCAGATGTGACAGCCAGAAACGAAAGGCAGACATGTCCGGTATCCCGAGCGCCGAGATGAAGGCCCCGACGCGTATCCAGCACAATATCCTGGCGCGTAGCGAGCGCCGCCTTCTGAACTGGCTGTGCGCGCGCCTGCCCGCCTGGGTGACGCCCGATCAGCTCACCCTGCTCGGTTTCGTCGGCGCGCTGATGGTCGCTGCGGGTTACATGCTGAGCTGGCTCGACAATGAATGGCTCGGCCTGTCGCTCGCCGGCTATGTCGTCAACTGGTTCGGCGACTCGCTCGACGGCAGCCTTGCGCGCTGGCGGCGGATCGAGCGTCCCGCCTACGGCTATTTCGTCGATCACAGCGTCGACGCGATGGCGACCTTCCTGATGATCGGCGCCTTGGGGCTTGGCCCGCACATGCGCTTCGAAGTCGCGCTGCTCGCCGTCACCGGCTATTTCATGCTGTCGATCCACACCTTTCTGGCGGCGAAGATCATCGGCGAATTCCGCCTCTCCTACCTCGCGGGCGGCCCCACCGAGCTTCGGCTGATGCTGATGGTAATGACCGCGGCGATGCCGCTCGTCGGCCCCGACATGGTGGCGGGCACCGGTTTTTCGGCGTTCGACCTGTTCGGCCTGTTCGTTGCAAGCATCCTGGTGACGCTGTTCGTCGTCCAGAGCTTCACGACCGCACGGATGCTCCGCCATCGCGGCGGCTAGGCGCTGGTCGGTTCCAGTGCCGCGCTATCCGCGCACGCGCGCCATCGGATAGGTGCCGAGCAGGCTCACCGACTTGGTCTGGAAAACGAGTTCCTCCAGCGCGCGGTCGACGGCTTCCTCGCCCGGCGCCCCGACGATGTCGGCATAGAATTTGGTCGCCGCGAAGCTGCCGCCGAGTTGATAGCTTTCGAGCTTGGTCATGTTGACGCCGTTGGTCGCGAAGCCGCCGAGCGCCTTGTAGAGCGCGGCGGGGATATTCTTCACCTCGAAGACGAAGGTCGTCATCAGCGGCACGCCCTGCGGCTGCGTATCGCGCGGCGTGCGCGCGAGGACGACGAAGCGCGTCATATTGTGATCGGCGTCCTCGAGTCCCGTCGCGTGGAGTGTCAGGCCGTACAGGTCGGCGGCATGCGGCGGTGCGAGCGCGGCGAGCCCGACCTCGTCGCTGTCGGCGACCCAGGCGGCGGCCCCGGCGGTGTCGCTGTGCGCCACCGGGTCGATCCGGTTCGCGCGCAGCCATTTGCGGCACTGGCCCAGCGCCTGCTCGTGGCTCATCGCGCGCGTCACCGGGCCGAGGTCCCGGCTCATCAGCCCATAGCGGATGCGCAGGAAATGCTCGCCGACGATCGACAGGCCGGATTCGGGCAGCAGGAAATGGATGTCGGCGACGCGGCCGTGCAGGCTGTTCTCGATCGGGATGATCGCGCGGTCGACGCGCCCTTCGCGTACCGCGTCGATCGCATCCTCGAACGCATAGCAGGGCAAGGGCAGCGCGTCGGGATCATATTCGCGCGCCGCAAGGTCGCTGTTCGCGCCGGGGGCGCCCTGAAACGCCAGGCCGCGCGCGGGCTCGGCCAGCGCCGCCGCCTTCATCTCGTCCACCAGTCGCTGCGCCGACGCCGAATAGCTGCCCATATCTGCCTTCCCCAGCTGCGCCGCGGCGCATAGCGGGCCGTCCGCGGCGGCGCAATGGCGGCGTCGCCGATTTCATCCCCTTGCGCCGCCGCGCGCGCACCAGTAAGGGAGCGGCCAATCATATCATGCGCCTGTTGATCAAGGGCGCCAGCGAACGGGGCTGCAAGCATGGACAATCGCAACAACACTATTGCCGGCTGGGTATTGTTCGCCGGTATTTGCGCTCTCGGCCTGTCGATCGGGACCGGGATGCTGTTTGCGAGCCACAACCCCGAAAAGCCCGGCTATCCGATCGAGGATGCCGAAGGTGGCGGGGGCGCCGCCGAATCGGCCGTGCCGCTCGCCAACCTGCTCGCCGCCGCCGATCCGGCAAAGGGCGAGGCGGTGTTCGCGAAGTGCGCCGCGTGCCACACGATCAACTCGGGCGGCGCCAACGGCATCGGCCCGAACCTGTGGGGCGCGCTGGGCAAGCCGCACGGCCACGTTCCCGGCTTCGCCTATTCGGATGCGCTGAAGAGCGTTCCGGGCAACTGGGATTTCGAAGGCATGGACAAGTGGGTGACGAGCCCGCGCAAATATGCCCCGGGCACGAAGATGTCGTTCGCCGGCCTGTCGAACCCCGAGGATCGCGCCAACCTGATCGTCTACATGAACAGCATGGGGTCCAACCTGCCGTTGCCCGCGCCCGAAGCCGCGCCGGCTGAAGACGCCGCCGCCGAAGGCGAAGCCTCGGCAGAGGGCGCCGCGCCCGCGGCAGGTGACGCGGCGGCCGCGCCCGCCGATGCGGCCGCACCTGCACCGGCCGAAGCGAAGAAGTGATGCGCCGCGCGCCCGCCTTGCTGGCGGTCGCCCTCGCGCTCGCCGGCTGCGGACAGTCGGACCAGCCCGCCCCCGCGGACGATCCGGCGGCGGAATCCGCGACACCGGCGGAGCCTGCGGCTGCGGTAGAACCGACCGCGGCGATGGGCGAGCCGCTGTTCAAGCGCTGCGTCGCCTGCCACACGATCGACAAGGGCGGGCGCAACGGGGTCGGCCCGAACCTGCACGGCATCGTCGGCCGCGCGGTCGCCACGCACCCCGGCTTCTCCTATTCGGGCGCGATGAAGGCCAGAGGTGGCGTCTGGGATGAAGCCGCGCTCGACGCCTATCTGGCCGCGCCGATGAAGAATCTCCCCGGCACCCGCATGGCCTTTGCTGGCATCCCCGACGCCGCCGAACGCAAGGCGCTGATCCTCTATCTGGAGGCGCAGTCGGAATAACGCCGGCCCGGCGATTTCCATCTGTCCGGACTGCTCGCAGCTCCGGCTTTCGCCGGAGCGACGGCGGTCAATGATGATCGTCGTTCGCGTAGAAATCCTGGATGATGCCCCACGCCTCGTCCGCCGTCTCGACGAAAGCGAAGAGGTCGAGGTCGCGGGCGCTGATCACGCCTTCCTCCACCAGCGCCTCGAAATCGACGACCCGGTTCCAGAAGCTCTTGCCGAACAGCAGCACGGGAATCGGCTTGATCTTGCCCGTCTGGATCAGCGTCAGCAGTTCGAACATCTCGTCGAAGGTGCCGAAGCCGCCGGGGAACACCGCGACCGCGCGCGCGCGGAGCAGGAAGTGCATCTTGCGCAGCGCGAAATAGTGGAACTGGAAGCTCAGCGACGGGGTGACGTAGCGGTTGGGGGCCTGCTCGTGCGGCAACACGATGTTGAGCCCGATCGACTCGCGCTCCTCGTCCGCCGCGCCGCGGTTCGCCGCCTCCATGATCGAGGGACCGCCCCCCGAGCAGACGACGAAATGCCGGCATCCCCGGTCGTCGCACGGCGTCTGGCTCGCAAGCCGCGCAAGCTGGCGCGCCTCGTCGTAATATTTGGCCTTCGCCTTCAGCCGGCGCGCGATGTTGCGCTGGACGTCGTCGGTCGCCGCGGTTTCGAGCGCATCGGCCTGACCGGGTTCGGGAATACGCGCCGAACCATAGATGACGAGGGTCGACTCGATCCCCGCCTCGTCGAGCAGCAGTTCGGGCTTGAGCAGTTCGAGCTGGAAGCGGACCGGGCGCAGATCCTCGCGCAGCAGGAAATCGGTGTCCTGAAAGGCCAGCCGATAGGCGGCGCTGGCGGTCTGCGGCGTGGTGGTCGCCTGCTGGGCGAATTGCGCGTCGTCCTTGGCCTTGTGGAAACGCGAGCGATGGGGTTGCTTGTCTTTTGCCATGCCGCCGCAGCTAGCCGCCCGCGCCGCGCTTGCCAAGTCAGCGGCAGAAACCGTTACCGCTCATGTCGAGATGGAAATGATTGTAATGGGCGGCGTTATAGTCGGGGCTGAGCACCGTTCCGAAACGCCGGCACGCCGATTTGTGCAGCGCGCGCAGGAAGTCCTGCGACGGCCTGTCGCCCTTCCACCCGCCGTCGAGCATGATCCGCCGCCCGTCGGCAAGCACGAAGCCCGCGACGTCGATCGCGTTCGAATAGGCGTGCTGCGACAACCGCCCCGAACGGCCGCCATAGATGTTGCGGCAGCTGTAGGTGCCATAGGTCTCGATCTTCACGACCTCGGTCCCGAAATATTTCCGCGCCGCGGGGCGCACCGCATATTGCGCCCACGCCGCGAAATTGCGCGCGAGCGGACAGGTCATCGGCCCGAGGTTCGTCACCGGGGTGCCGATGTCGAGCAGTTTCACCGAATCGATCGAGCTGCACCCGCCGCCATGATCCTGGTTCGGCAGCGGCGTGAAGCGCACCCCCGCCTGCTTGAGGTCGAAGGCGCATTGCTGCGCGTCGGTGCTGGTGAAGGACGGGGCGCCGGTGACCTGCGGGCGCTGGACCGTCGTCGCGCCGGGACGCTTCGCATCGGACCGCTTCATCACGTCGGGAGCGCCGAAGCAGGCCGACAGCGCAAAGGCCGCGGTGGCCGCAACGAGCATCCGGGGCTTCAAGACCATCGGGATCGCCATGCCGTCAAATTATCGACGAAAGGGTTAACAGCCCGTAAACCATCTTCGCGGTTCGTCGCAAATGATGCGATGCCCCTCTATTCTCGGCGATGCAGATCGGCGGGCGGAAGCCCCCGTATCGCCGCCGCCCGCACAAATCGTTTGACAGCACGTCCCCACACCTTAAACGCGGCGCCGGGCCACGCGGTCCCAACGCCGCGCGTGCTCTCTGCAAGGAGAGTTGACATGACTGAAGTGCGTAAACCGCAGGCCAAGCCTGCGCGTCCCTTTTTCTCTTCCGGTCCCTGCGCCAAGCCGCCGGGCTGGTCCCCCCAGAAGATCGCCACCGAATCGCTCGGCCGTTCGCATCGTGCGAAGATTGGCAAGGCGCGTCTCGCCCTTTGCATCGACCTGATGCGCGAGATGCTGCGCCTGCCCGACACGCACCGCATCGGCGTCGTCCCCGGATCGGACACCGGGGCGTTCGAGATGGCGATGTGGACGATGCTGGGCGCGCGGCCGGTCACGGCGCTGGCCTGGGAAAGCTTCGGTGAAGGTTGGATCACCGATGCCGCCAAGCAGCTCAAGCTCGACCCGACGGTCGTCCGCGCCGATTACGGCCAGCTTCCCGACCTGAACCAGGTCGACTGGTCGAACGACGTGCTGTTCACCTGGAACGGCACCACCAGCGGCGTGCGCGTGCCGGACGGCGACTGGATCGCCGCGGACCGCGAGGGGCTGTGCTTCGCCGACGCGACCAGCGCCGTGTTCGCCTATGACCTGCCGTGGGACAAGATCGACGTCGCGACCTTCAGCTGGCAGAAAGTGCTGGGCGGCGAAGGCGCGCACGGCGTGCTGATCCTCGGCCCGCGCGCGGTCGAACGGCTCGAAAGCCACACCCCCGCATGGCCGCTGCCGAAGGTGTTTCGCCTGACGAAGGGCGGCAAGCTGACCGAGGGCGTGTTCAAGGGCGAGACGATCAACACCCCGTCGATGCTCGCGGTCGAGGATGCGATCTTCGCGCTCGAATGGGCGAAGTCGCTCGGCGGGCTCGACGGCCTGAAGGCGCGCAGCGATGCGAACGCCGCGGCGCTCGACACGATCGTCGCGGACCGCGACTGGCTGAGCCACCTCGCGGCCGATCCGGCGACCCGGTCGAAAACCTCGGTCTGCCTGTCGGTCGCCGGCGCGGACGCGGATTTCATCAAGAAATTCGCCGGCCTGCTCGAAGCCGAGGGCGCGGCCTATGACATCGCGGGCTATCGCGATGCCCCGCCGGGCCTGCGCATCTGGTGCGGCGCGACCGTCGACACCGCCGACATCGAAGCGCTCGGGCCGTGGCTCGACTGGGCCTACGCCGAACTGTCGGCCTGACGCTCCCTCTTTTCCGTTGGCCCTGAGCTTGTCGAAGGGCCGCCCTTTTCTTCCGACGTCCAAAAGAGGAACTGTCCTTCGACAGGCTCAGGACGAACGGCGTTTTTGAAAGTCATCGAAATGACCACACCCAAAGTTCTCATCAGCGACAAGATGGACCCCAAGGCCGCGCAGATCTTCAAGGAGCGCGGCATCCAGGTCGACGAGATCACCGGCAAGACCAGGGACGAGTTGATCGCGATCATCGGCGATTACGACGGCCTCGCGATCCGCTCGGCGACCAAGGTCACCGCCGATGTCCTCGCCGCCGCGACCAATCTGAAGGTCGTCGGCCGCGCCGGGATCGGCGTCGACAATGTCGACATCCCCGAAGCGTCGAAGAAGGGCGTCGTCGTGATGAACACCCCCTTCGGCAACAGCATCACCACCGCCGAGCATGCGATCGCGATGATGTTCGCGCTGGCGCGGCAGATCCCCGAAGCCGACGCCTCGACGCAGGCCGGCAAGTGGGAGAAGAACAAGTTCATGGGCGTCGAGCTGACGCAGAAGACGCTCGGCCTGATCGGCTGCGGCAACATCGGCAGCATCGTCGCCGAGCGCGCGCTGGGCCTGAAGATGAAGGTCGTCGCCTTCGACCCCTTCCTGACCCCCGAGCGCGCGATCGAACTGGGCGTCGAGAAGGTCGACCTCGACACGCTGCTGGCAAAGGCCGACTTCATCACGCTGCACACGCCGCTGACCGATCAGACGCGCGGCATCCTGTCGAAGGAGAATATCGCCAAGACCAAGCCGGGCGTGCGCATCATCAACTGCGCGCGCGGCGGCCTGATTGACGAGGCGGCGCTGAAGGAAGCGCTCGATTCGGGCCATGTCGCGGGCGCCGCGCTCGACGTCTTCGCGACCGAGCCGCCGGCCGCGGACAATCCGCTGCTCGGTACGCCGAACTTCATCTGCACGCCGCACCTCGGCGCCTCGACCGACGAAGCGCAGGTCAATGTCGCGATCCAGGTCGCCGAGCAGATTTCGGACTATCTGCTGACCGGCGGCATCACCAACGCGCTCAACGTCCCCAGCCTGTCGGCCGAGGAAGCGCCCAAGCTGCGCCCCTATATGAGCCTGGCCGAAAAGCTCGGCAGCCTCGTCGGCCAGCTGGCGCACGACAATCTGACCACGATCTCGGTCGAGGTCGAGGGCGCGGCGGCCGAGCTCAACATGAAGCCGATCACCGCCGCGGTGCTCACCGGCCTGATGCGGCGCTATTCGGACAGCGTGAACATGGTCAACGCCCCCCACCTCGCGCGCGAGCGCGGGCTGGACGTGCGCGAGGTGCGCCACGACCGCGAGGGCGATTACCAGACGCTCATCCGCGTCACCGTGGCGACCGAGGCCGGCGATCGGTCGGTCGCGGGCACGCTGTTCGGCAACAATGAGCCGCGCCTCGTCGAGATGTTCGGGATCAAGGTCGAGGCCGACCTCGACGGCCACATGCTCTATATCGTCAACGAGGATGCGCCGGGCTTCATCGGCCGCATCGGCACCGCGCTCGGCGAGGCGGGGCTCAACATCGGCACCTTCCACCTCGGCCGCCGCGCCGCGGGGGGCGAAGCGGTGCTGCTGCTCAGCCTCGATTCGCCGATGCCCGAACCGCTGCTGTGGCAGGTCTGCCAGCTTCCCGGCGTGAAGACGGTGAAAGGACTGACGTTTTAAGCCAGCTTTTCAAATCCCGTTCGCATCGAGCGAAGTCGAGATGCCCATCGATGAAACGCGTCCCTTCGGGGTGTCTCGACTAGGCTCGACACGAACGGATTTCGAGGTCGGTTGAATCCCTGCCTTCACCCTCCTAAGGCCAGCGCCATGACCAAGGCCCCCGCCCTGCTCCCCGAAGGTCTCCGCGATCGCCTGCCGCGTCAGGCGGAGGCGGCGTCGCGCGTGACGCGCGCGCTGGTCGATGCGATGCGTGCGCACGGTTACGGCCGCGTCGCGCCGCCGCTCGCCGAGTTCCGCGAGACGCTGAGCGGCGACGACGCCCGCGCGGCGCGCGACCTGCTACGCTTCACCGACCCGGTGTCGCAGCGCACGCTGGCGCTGCGCCCCGACATCACGCGGCAGGTCGGGCGCATCGCCACCTCGCTGCTCGCCGCCGCGCCGCGCCCCCTGCGCCTCTGCTACGCGGGGCAGGTGGTGAAGCTGCGCGCGAGCCAGCTTCGCCCGGCGCGCGAGATGCTGCAGGTCGGCGCCGAACTGATCGGCAGCGACAGCGTCGCGGCGGCGCGTGAGATCGTCTCGGTCGCGATCGACGCGCTCGACGCGGCGGGGATCGGATCGGCGACGATCGACTTCACCCTCCCCGACGTCGTCGACCTGCTCGCCAGCGGCCCGTTGCCCGTCGCCGCCGACCGCGAAAACCTGCGCGACGCGCTCGACGCCAAGGATGCGGGCGCGCTCGTCCGTCTCGGCGCACAGGCCTATCTGCCACTGCTCCGCGCGACCGGGCCGTTCGACCGCGCGCTCGCCGACCTGCGCGCCTTCGACCGCGACGGCACGCTGGCAAGCCGCCTCGACGCGCTCGAGGCGATCGCCGCGCCGATCCGCCAGCGCGCCGCGCTGACCCTCGATCCGACCGAGCGCCACGGCTTCGCCTATCAAAGCTGGTTCGGTTTCCAGATCTTCGTTCCCGGCCACGGCGACGCGATCGGCCGCGGCGGCGGCTATGCGATCCCGCTCGGCGAGGAACAGGAGGAGCCGGCGGTCGGCTTTTCGCTCTATCCCGACCCGCTGATCGACGACGGCCTGGGCGCCGCGAACGAGGCCGAGCGCCGCATCTTCCTGCCGCTGGGCCACGACGCGGCGCTCGCCGCCAGCCTGCGCGCCGACGGCTGGCGAACGATCGCCGCGCTCACCGAAGCCGACGAGGCCGGGCGACTCGGCTGCGGATGGAGCCTGGGGCCCGACGGGCCGGTCGCGGTTTAGAGCATCATGCCTTAAATATGCACCGTTTGCCCTGAGCTTGTCGAAGGGCCGTTCTTTCTATCAGGCGCCGCAGAAGAAGGACGGTGCTTCGACAAGCTCAGCACAAACGACCTTGGGGGTGTTCCCCTGCACGACCGGGACCCGGCACGGACCCACCGCATATTCCACGCCCCGCCCCTTGCCTCTGCGGCCAAATCCGCTAAGCCCGCGCCGGGCCGGACCGGGCCGCATTCAGCAGGACAGCATCATGGCAAATGTCACCGTCATCGGGTCGCAATGGGGCGACGAGGGCAAGGGCAAGATCGTCGACTGGCTCGCCAATCGGGCCGACGCCGTCGTCCGCTTTCAGGGCGGGCATAACGCCGGCCATACGCTCGTTGTCGGCAACCAGACCTACAAGCTGTCGCTGCTCCCCTCGGGCATCGTCACTGGCACGCTGTCGATCATCGGCAACGGCGTCGTGCTCGATCCCTGGGCGCTGCGCGACGAGATCGCCAAGCTGCGCGGCCAGGGGGTCGAGATCAATCCCGACAATTTCGCCATCGCGGACAATTGCGCGCTGATCCTGCCCTTTCACCGCGACCTCGACGCGCTGCGCGAGACGGCCGCGGGTGCGGGGAAGATCGGCACCACCGGGCGCGGCATCGGCCCCGCCTATGAAGACAAGGTCGGCCGCCGCGCGATCCGCGTCTGTGACCTTGCGCACCTCGACCATCTCGAACCGCAGATCGACCGCCTGACCGCGCACCACGACGCGCTGCGCGCGGGCTTCGGCGAGCCGCCGATCGACCGCGAGCGCCTGCTCGCCGACCTCGCCGAGATCGCCGACTTCGTGCTCGAATATGCGCAGCCGGTGTGGAAGCGGCTGAAGAAGGTGCGCAAGGCGGGCGCGCGCATATTGTTCGAGGGCGCACAGGGCGTGCTGCTCGACATCGACCACGGCACCTACCCCTTCGTCACCAGTTCGAACACCGTCAGCGGCACCGCGGCGGCGGGCTCGGGCCTCGGCCCCTCGGCGGTGGGCTTCGTGCTCGGCATCGCCAAGGCCTATACGACGCGCGTCGGCAGCGGCCCCTTTCCGACCGAACTGGAGGACGAGACCGGCCAGCAGCTCGGCGAGCGCGGGCATGAATTCGGCACCGTCACCGGCCGCAAGCGCCGCTGCGGCTGGTTCGACGCGGTGCTGGTACGGCAGAGCTGCGCGGTGTCGGGCGTCACCGGCATCGCGCTGACCAAACTCGACGTGCTCGACGGGTTCGAGAAGGTGCGCATCTGCACCGGATACCGTCTGCACGGCAAGATCCTCGACTATTTCCCGAGCCACGCCGCCGACCAGGCCGCGGTGGAACCAATCTACGAGGAGATGGAGGGCTGGGCCGAATCGACCGCGGGGGCGCGCAGCTACGCCGACCTGCCGGCGCAGGCGATCAAATATATCCAGCGCGTGCAGGAACTGATCGAAACCCCGATCGCGCTCGTCTCGACCAGTCCCGAACGCGAGGACACCATCCTGATCCGCGATCCGTTCAGCGACTAGGAAGCACGCGCGAACGCGCTATAACCCTCCCATCGGGAGGGGGCCTATGGCGACGCGAACCGATGGATGGAGCGAAGGCGGGCGGCTGCTGATCCTGCTGATGGCGATGCTGCTCGTGATGAGCGCAATCGTCCTCGCCATCGCGGGCAGCGGAATCGACGGCACGCGCATGCTGATCCGCGCGAGCGCGCGCTCCTCGCTCCTCCTGTTCGTCGCCGCCTTCACCGCCAGCGCGATCGTCCGGCTGCGGTCGACGCCGGCAACACGCTGGACGATCCGCAACCGGCGCTGGCTCGGGCTGGGTTTCGCCTTCTCGCACCTCATCCACCTGCTCGCCATCCTGTGGCTGTTCGGCGCCTATGGCGACCGGACACCTCCGCCCCCGATCCCGACGCTCGTCGGCGGGGGAATCGCCTATATCTTCATCGCCCTGCTCGCCGCGACCTCGTTCGACGGCGCCGTGCGTAAGCTCGGCGCAAAGAACTGGCAGCGGCTGCACAAGGCCGGCGTCTGGTACATCTGGCTGATCTTCATGGTCAGCTATGGGGGCCGCGCGGCGATCGACCCGATGTATATCCCGCCGGCGCTGCTGCTGATCGCCGCCGCCGCGGTCCGGTTCCTTCCGGCGCGAAAGAGGGCGAACGCCTAGCGCGCCGCCGCCACGTCGCGGATCGCCGCAACGAAGCCCGCCGGGTCATTCTCCTGAATGAAATGCCCGCCGCGCAGCGTGCGGTGCGCCATGCCGCGCGCGCCGGGGATGCGCTCGACGAACAGCGCATCGCCGCCGCGCGTGATCGGATCGCTGTCGGCAAAGCAGCACAGGAACGGCTTGTCGAATGCCTCCAGCGCCGCCCACGCCCGTTTCTGGTCGGGCACCGCGACATTGTCGCCCAGCGGCACGAAAGACGGGAAGATACGCGCCGCAACCTTCGACGCGCGCGTCGGAAAGGGCGCGTCATAGGCGGCGATTTCCTCTGGCGTCAGCGACCGCTTCGCCCCGGCATTGACGATGCGCCCGATCGGAAAGACCGGGCTGTATCGCGAAAAGGCGCGCCAGATGGCAAAGGCGCGAGGCGCCGGCTGCCCTTCGGGCAGGCCGCCGTTCGACAGGGCCACACCGGCGAACCGCTCCGGCATTTCCGCCACCAGCCGCAGGCCGATCAACGATCCCCAGTCCTGACAGGCGAGGATGATGTCGTTCAGGTCCAGCGCCTCGATCCACTGCCGCATCCACGCGACCTGCTGCGCATAGCTGTAGGCCGATGCCTCGAGCGGCTTGTCAGACCGGCCAAAGCCGATCAGGTCGGGCACGACGACGCGAAACCCGGCATCGACCGCCGGACCGATCATCTTGCGATACAGATACCCCCAGGTCGGCTCGCCGTGGAGCATCAGCACCGGCCGCGCCGCGGCGTCGCCTTCATCGACATGATGGACGCGCAGACCGTCCGCGATCTCGACATATTGCGGCGCAAAGGGCCAGTCCGGCAGCCCGGCGAACCGGTCGTCCGGCGTGCGGTATACGCGCATATCCTTCTCCCCCACCTCTCCCCGATCCAGCTTAGACACGCGACCGGCAGGCGCAACCCGCTTCCGTTCGGACGGCGGACGTGGCACGAGAGGCGCATGAGCCGCATCATCCTCGTCTTCTACGGCAGCTATCGCCGGGACCGGCAGGGCATCAAGCTCGCCCGCTGGATCGTCGAAACCCTCGCCGCACGCGGCGACCGCGCCGAACTGGTCGATGCGAAGGCCGTCGACCTGCCGATGCTCGACCGGCGGCACAGCGACTATCGCGAGGGCGAAGCGCCCGCGGCGATGGCCGCGCTGGCGGACCGGATCGCGGCCGCCGACGGCTTCGTCTTCGTGGCGGGCGAATATAACGGCGGCCTGCAGCCGGGGCTCAAGAATCTCGTCGATCATTATCTGCCGCAGTTCGCGTGGCGGCCGGCCGCCGTCGCATCCTATTCGGCGGGCCCCTTCGCCGGTATCCGCGCCGCGACGGCGTGGCGCACCACGCTGGGCGCGATGGGCATGGTCGTCACCTCGACCCCGCTCAGCCTGGCGCGGATCGGCGGCGCCTTCGATACCGCGGGCCTGCCCGCGGGCGAGGACGGCGGCCGGCTGATCAAGGCCTTTCCGCGCTTCGCCGACGATCTGTGCTGGTGGATCGACGCGGCGAAAGCGCAGCGCGCCGCCGAGCGTCCGCCCTTCTAACCCGTCTTGAGCTCCGCCGTCAGGCGCAGGCTGGCACGCCAGAAGAAGAAGGCGGGGATCAACCCCAGCCACGCGGCGCCGTACAGGACATAGCGCACGCTTTCGCCGCCGACGCTCGGCACCAGCGCGTCGGACAGGACGCCGAACAGGAAGGGCCCGAACCCGAGCCCGATCAGATTCTGCCCGAACAGCATGATCGACGCCGCGACCGCGCGCGCCTGCGGCCGCACCAGTCCCTGCACGCAAGCATAGGCGGGGCCGTAATAGGCCGAATTGACAATGCTGGGCACGATCAGCAGCGCCATCGCGACCCGCCAGTCCTCCATATAATAGCCGAGGAACAGCAGCGGCGCGACGATCGCCATGCCATAGGCCGGAAAGGTCAGGATATGCCGCTTGTCGCGCCGGCCGAAGACATCCGCCACCTTGCCACCCAGCCAGGTGCCGAACGCCGCCGCCAGTCCCAGCACCACCGCCATCGACAGCCCCGCTTCGGTCGTCGACAGGCCGTGGCTGCGGATGAAGAAGCTGATCGTCCACAACGCCTTACCATAGCCGAGGAAGGCCGTCACCGACGCCGCGATCAGGATGTAGACGAAGGCGCGCGAGGCGAAAACCTCCCTGAGCGCCGCGCTTGCGGGAAGCGCCGCGGTCGCGGAAGCGGCGGTCGCCTCCGCGACGCGGTGATGGCGCGGCTCGCGCATGACGAAGAGCACGACGAGCGCGAGGATCAATCCCGGCAGGCCGACAAGCATCAGCGCGATGCGCCAGCCATAAAGGTCGTTGACCACGCCGCCGAGGATCAATCCGAGCAGCGAGCCGACCGGGACGCCGAGGCCGTAGAAGGCGATCGCCGACGAACGCTTCACCGCCGGCACGCTATCGGTGATCAGCGAATGCGCCGCCGGGGTGCAGCCCGCCTCGCCGACGCCGACGCCGATCCGCGCGAGCAGAAGCTGCACGAAATTCTGCGCGAGCCCGCACACCGCGGTCATCACCGACCAGATGGCGAGCGCCAGCGCGATCAGCCGGACGCGGTTCGTCCCGGCCCGGTCGGCATGGCGCGCGATCGGGATGCCGAGCAACGCATAGAAGACCGCGAAGGCCGGACCGGCGAGCAGCCCGAGTTGGGTGTCGGTCAGGCCGAGGTCGCCCTTGATCGGTTCGGCAAGGATGTTGACGATCTGCCGGTCGAGGAAATTGAAGATATAGACGATCAGCAGGAGCCACAGCGTCGCGCGCGTCCCCGCGCCCATGCCGTCCGTGGGCGGCGACCCGAGCCCCGGTGCAAGGGCAGATTTATCGTTCATTCGTCTCTCCGCCGCCATGGGTGCAGAGGCCGAACGAGCGTGTCAATGGCGCTGGAAGCGGTGCAAAAGACCGCGCCGGCCTTGCCGTTACGGCGACCGGGCCCGCGTGCAGCAAAAAAAAATGGG
>Ga0222420_100214_pt1 | contig 66323 bp, 85 predicted proteins | sample 3A2ome_FD_182470 | JGI IMG/M metagenome (GOLD analysis project Ga0222420, IMG submission 182470) | Enriched microbial communities from leaf-cutter ant dump, University of Wisconsin, Madison, United States - 3A200A (version 2) | ecosystem: Environmental > Terrestrial > Nest > Insects nest > Nest...
CAGGCGTTCACGCGGCCTTCCCAATCGTCGACGATGGGATTGCCGAAGCGGTAGGCCTCGGTCTGCTGGTAGGGCACGCGGGCGGCGAGCCAGGCTTCGCGCGCGGCCTTCAGCGTATCGGGGCTGGGCTTGGCGACCAGCGCATTGATGGCATCGCGCAGCGCCTTGGCGGAAGTCAGCGAATCTTCGTAGCCGGCCAGGGCCAGGTCCGAATACGTGGCGACCACGGCCTTGGGTTCGACGGCGGCCTGGGCCGTGCCTCCGAACACCGCGGCGGCCAACACCGCTCCCAACAGCAACTTGCGCATCACATTCTCCCGTAACTTGGGACGGCGCACGCCCCCGCGGCGGCCCGTCCCGACTTGAATTTTGTGGATGCGAGTGTAAACAATTTTCGTTTGGAATTCAGGCGAAATTCAGATACCTGACGTTTTTTTGAACGATCGAGACTGGTTTACCCCAAGGCCGCGGGCCCGTCTCCAGCGACTACTATTCCCTCTCCGACCCCGCTTTTTTCCATGGAACTCCGCCAACTCCGTTATTTCGTCCGCGTCGCGGAACTGGGCAGCATCGGCCGCGCGGCGCGCGAACTGGGCGTGGTGGCTTCCGCGCTCAGCCAGCAGATCAGCCGCCTTGAAGGCGAACTGAGCACCCGGCTGCTGCTGCGCACGCCCACCGGCGTGGTGCCCACGCCGGCGGGAACCGCATTCCTGCGCCAGGCGCAGCTCACGCTGCGGCATGCGGAAAACGCGATGGCGGCGGCGCGGGAAGCGCGCCTGTCGGGCCTGGTGAGCGTCGGGTTCGCGCCCACCACTTCCTCGGTGCTGGCCCGGCCGTTCTACGCCGCCATGTCCGAACGCTATCCGAACGTGCGCCTGCACCTGGTCGAAGGCCTGTCGGGCAATCTGGGCGAACTGCTCACGGGACGGCGGCTGGACCTGGCGGTGCTGTTCCAGAACGACAGCACCCAGGGACGCAGCGCGATCCCGGTGCTGGACGAACGCCTGTTCCTGCTGGCGCGCCGGGGCATGGTGCCGCTGCCCGACGGCGAGCCCATCACGATGGCGCAGTTGGGCAGCCTGCCGCAGGCCGTGACCAGCAAGGCCCATGGCCTGCGGGCCTGGGTCGAGGCCGCGTTCGAGCGCGCCGGCGTCGAACCCTGGATCGGCGTCGAGGTCGATGGGCTGACCACGCTGATGGACCTGGTGCAGGCCAATCCGCTGGCCACCATCCAGCCCGGCGCGGCCGTGGCCCGGGTGGAATCCGGCCTGCTCAGCATGCACCCCATCGACGATCCCTTCCTGTTCCGCCGCAACCTGGTCTATTGCATCAACGACGACGAACTGTCGCCGGCGGCGCTGGCCGCGCGGGTGGTGCTGCTGGACGTGATGCGCGCGCTGGTGCGGCACGGCGGCTGGCCCGGAGCAACCCTTCTCGATTCGTGATGCCCTCATGCCGGGCGCATGGCTAGGCCCCGCCCGGCCCCGCAGATAAATTGCCGTCCATGGATGCCGCGGCATGGTGCGGCGGCAATGGATCTTCACGAATTCCGATGACGACTGACACCCAAGGCCGGGGACGCCTCCGCATTCCTTCCATGCGCGCGCAATGCTCCGACGCCGAATGGAACGCCCGCGTCGACCTGGCGGCCTGTTACCGCCTGGTCGAAATCTACGGCATGGCCGACATGATGGCCAACCACATCTCGGCGCGCGTGCCGGACGAGGACAACGCTTTCCTGATCAACCCCTACGGGATGATGTACGAGGAAATCACGGCCTCCAGCCTCATCAAGGTCGACGTGGACGGCACCATCCTGGCCCGGCCCGATTTCGGCGAACTGGACTACGGCATCAACAAGGCCGGCTACGTGATCCACAGCGCCGTGCATGCGCACCGGCACGACGTGGACTGCGTGATCCACACGCATAGCTGGGCGTCGATGGCGGTTTCCTCGCTCGAATGCGGATTGCTGCCCCTGACCCAGACCGCGATGCGCTTCCTCAAGATCGGCTATCACGACTACCAGGGCGTGGTGCTGGGCACCGACGAACAGGCCTCGCTGCTGCAGGACCTCGGCCAGGGCGAGGCGCTCATCCTGCGCAACCACGGCGCCCTGACCGTGGGCCGCAGCGTGGGCGAGGCCTTCAACTGGATGCACCGCCTGGAGCTGGCCTGCCGCTCCCAGCTCGCGGCCATGGCCACGGGCGCGCCGCTGCAGGGCGTGCCCGCCGCGGTGCTGCAAGAGACCTGGAACAACTACCAGCCCGGCACGCGGCGCCCCTACGGCGTGATGGAGTGGCCCGCCCTGCTGCGCAAGCTGGACCGGCTGGACCCGGGCTACCGCGACTGAGTCTTTCGGCTTTCCAGGCGCCGGCCGACGTGGCGGCACGGCGCCATCGCAAGCATGACGACATCCACGCGAGGAGACATCATGAACACTGCCCGAGCCCTGCTCGTTTCCGCAGCGCTGGCTGGCGCCTGTACGGCGGCACCGGCCTTGGCCGAGGAGTATCCCGACCGGCCGGTGAAGGTCATCGTGGCGTTTTCGCCCGGCGGCACCACCGACACCCTCACCCGCAGCGTCACCAATACCCTGACGCAGAAACTGGGCCAACCCTTCGTCGTCGAAAACAAGCCGGGCGCCGGCGGCAATATCGGCACGGAATACGTCGTGCGCGCGGCGGCCGACGGCCATACGCTGATCGTCAATTCCGTCGGCCCGATCGCCGTCAACCCCTCCCTGAACAAGCTGCCCTACAGCCCCCTGACCGACCTGGTCCCCATGGTGCAGATCGCCACCGTGCCCAACGTGCTGGTGGTGCCGCCCTCCTCTCCCGCCCGGGACATCCAGGGCTTCCTGAAGTACGTCAAGACTGCCGGCCAGCTCAACTACAGCTCCACCGGCGTCGGCACGTCCTCGCACCTGTCGAGCTACATGCTGATGGACGAGCTGGGCGTCAACGCCACGCACGTGCCCTACAAAGGCGCCGACGCCGTCAACGACCTGCTGGCCGGGCGCATCGATTTCATGTTCGCCACCATCCCGTCCGTGATCGGCCACATCCGCGCCGGCAAGCTGCGCGCGCTGGCGGTCAGCACCTCGCAGCGCTCCGCGACCCTGCCCGACCTGCCCACCATCGCCGAATCCGGCTATCCTGGCTTCGACGCCGGCTCGTGGTTCGGCTTCTTCGCGCCCAAGGGCACGCCCCAGCAGGTGGTGGACGTCGTCAACCGCGAAGTCAACGCCGCCCTGCCGGCGCTGAACGAACAAATGCTGCGCGAGGGCGCCGAGCCGGTCGGCGGCACGGCCGGGCAGTTTTCCGATTTCATCAGGCGCGAGCACGACAAGTGGGCCGTACTGGTGAAAAAGTTCGCGCCCCAGGCCCATTGAACGCGCCAGCTCCAGGACCCGCCGCATCCATGACGCAACGCCCCGACATCCGTATCCTGTGTTCGCCGGCCGAAGCCCTGCCATTGCGGCAGGCGCTGGACGGCACGTCCGCCGCGGGCCGCTATGCGCTGGTCCATCCCGTGGCGGGCGAACCCACGGCCGCCGAAGCCGCCTTCATCTCGCGGGACATCACGGGTCACTCGACCAAGTTCGAGATCCACCCGGATACGGCGCGGTACTACGACGCGCTGCGGCGCGCGCCGGCGCTGCGCTGGGTGCACGTGCACTCCGCCGGCGCCGACCGCGAGATCTACCAGAGCCTGCATGCGCGCGGCGTGGCGATCACGACCTCGCAGGGCGCCAGCGATCCCGTGGTGGCCCAGGCCGCCATTGCCGGCGTGCTGGCCCTGGCCCGCCGCCTGCCGATGCTGGCCGCGGACCAGCGCGAGCGCGCATGGCGCCCGCTGCTGGATGAGCGCATGCCGCGGGACCTGGCCGGCCAGCATGCCGTCGTGGTGGGCTGGGGCGGCATCGGCCAGCGCATCGGCGCGCTGCTGATCGCGCTGGGCCTGAGGCTGTCGGTCGCGCGCCACAGCGGCGCGCCGGTGCCGCAGGCCAGCCGCAGCGTGGGCTACGGCGAGCTGCCCGGCCTGCTGCCGGAAGCCGACTGGCTGGTGCTGGCCTGCCCGCTTACCTCGGCCACGCGCAATCTCATCGACGGCCGCGCGCTGGCCGCCCTGCCCGCCCACGCCATGGTGGTCAACGTGGCCCGCGGCCACGTGATCGACGAGGCCGCGCTGATCGCCTCGCTGCGGGCGGGCCGCCTGGGCGGCGCCTTTCTCGACGTGTTCCAGCACGAGCCGCTGCCGGCGGATTCCGCCCTGTGGGACTTGCCCAACGTGATCGTCACGCCGCACAGCGCCGGCTTCTCGGACGGCAACGCCGCGCGGGTGCGCGGCTTGTTCGTGGACAACCTCGAGCGCTGGCTGGCGGGCGAGCCGCTGGCCAACCGCGGCATCGCGTAGACCGGCGCCGCCTTCCCGGCGCTTGCGTCCCCTTCCATGGTGCGCCATGCACCAAAGCGGTTCACCCGCGGCACCAGGCCGAGGCCGGCGCGCGCGCCGCGTGGGCGCGCGCCGGCCTCGGCAGGTTGGCATGGCTTTTGCTTGATGTCTGGTATGCAAGCTTGTCCACAAGCCTCATCTTCTTCGCAGCCCAGGAGCCCCACATGATCAACCGCAATGCGCCCTTCGCCTTCAACGCCACCCGCCGCCGGCTGATCCGGGGTGCCGCGCTGGGAGCCGCGACGCTGGCCGCGCCTGCGCTCGCACGGGCGCAGGCGGGCCCGGTCATCCGCATCGGCTTCTGGCCCGTCGCGGCCGGCCTGCCCTTCTACGCGGCCCTGGAAAAAGGCTATTTCAAAGAGGCCGGACTGAATGTCGAACCGCTGAAGTTCGCCGGCGCGCAGCAGGTCATGGAAGCCATGCTGGCCGGCCGCGCGGACGGCAGCGCCAACGGCACCGGCTCCGCCAACCTGGCCATCGGCGAGATCGCCTCGCCCGGCCTGTTCAAGATTTTCGCATCCAATCCCAGCAACGCCAGGAACGTGCTGGACGAATTCATCGTCGCGAAAGACAGTCCCATCGCATCCATAGCAGACCTCAAGGGGAAAAAGGTCGGATCTGGACCCGGCATCCAGAATGCCACGCTGGCCAAAGCAGTGCTGGAGCGCGCCGGCGCAACCGGGGCAACCGTGGTGGAGCTGGCGATCAGCCAGCATGTCGCCGCGGTTGCCGCCGGCCAGTTGGACGCCTGCTACACGCTGGAGCCCACGGGCACCGTCGGGAGGCTGAACGGCACGACCCGCGTGCTGGAAGCGGGCGTCATCGCCAAATACGTGCTGGGCGATCCCATGGCGCCCTGGTTCGGCGGATCGGCGTCGCTGACCACCGCCTTCCTGAAGAAGCATCCCGAGGAAAGCAAGAAATTCATCGCCGCCTATGCCCGCGGCATCGAACTGATCCGCAGCAAGCCCGACGAGGCGCGCCCCTACATGAAGGGGTACACGGCGATCGAAGGCCCGATGACGGAGGAAGTGCCGCTCGCGGCCTACACGCTCTACAACGAATTCACGCCCGGCGACATCCAGTACTTCCAGAAGTTCTTCGACCTTTTCGCGGACAAGGGCGTGTTCGCGCAGAAGGTGGACGTCTCCAGCATGCTCTACAAGGGCTGAGCCATGGGCGCCACCGCAATGACTGCCGCCGCCCCCGGAACCAAACGGCCCGCGCGCCGGTTCAATGCCGCGCGCCTGCTGCCGCTGATCGGCCCGCTGGCCCTCTTCGCCGTATGGGACCTGGTGGTGCGCCTGCACCTGGTGAGCCCGGTCCTGCTTCCCACGCCCGCCGCCGCCATCGCGGCGCTGGCCAAGGGCATGGCGGGCGGCCCGCTGCTGGGCGACTTCCTGGCTTCCCTCAGCCGCACGCTGCAGGCCTTCCTGATCGCCGGCGTGATCGGCGTGCCGCTGGGCGTGCTGCTGGGCAGCAGCGAAAAAGCCTACCGCAGCGTGGAGTTCCTGGTGGACTTCTTCCGGTCCACGCCGTCCTCCGCGCTGATCCCGCTGTTCCTGATGATCTTCGGCGTCACCGACATGAACAAGATCGCCATCGCGGCCTTCGCCGCGGTGCTGGTGATCCTGTTCAACAGCGCCTACGGCGTGATCAATGCGCGCAAACAGCGCGTCATGGCCGCGCGCGTGATGGGCGCGTCGCGCTGGCGGATCTTCAAGGACGTGCTGATATGGGAAAGCCTGCAGCCCACCTTCGTGGGCCTGCGCAGCGGCGTATCGATGGCGCTGGTCATCGTGATCGTCGCGGAGATGTTCATCGGGTCCGACAGCGGCCTGGGCAATCGCATCATCAATGCGCAGCAGGTGCTGAACGTGCGCGAGATGTACGCCTCGATCCTGGCGGCGGGCGCGCTCGGCTACGTGCTGAACATTCTTTTTCTCGTGCTGGAAAAGCGCGTCGTCCATTGGAGCGGCCGGTAAATGTCCACCGTCATCAATCCCGTCATCGCCCCCGCCCCGCCCGCCGCGCCGTTCGAGCCGGGCCCGCTGGGCACGCACATCACGATCCGCGGGCTGACCAAGTACTTCGCCGGCTGGCCGCTGTACGAAGACTTCAACCTGGACATCCCCAAGGGCAAGATCGTGTCCGTGTTCGGCCCCAACGGCTGCGGCAAGTCCACGCTGATCAACATGATCGCCGGCCTGATCCCGGTCGATGCGGGAGAAATCCTGTTCGACGGCAAGTCGCTGGCGCAGACCAAGATCGGCTATGTCTTCCAGAACTACCGCGAGGCCATGTTCCCGTGGCTGCGCACCATCGACAACATCGCCTATCCGCTACGCCTGGAAGGCCGCAGCAAGGCCGACGTCGACGCCCGCGTGGAAGAGCTGGTGGCCTCGTTCGACGTCAAGTTCGATCTGAAGCGCTATCCCTACGAGCTCTCGGGCGGGCAGCAGCAAACCGCCTCCATCATGCGGGCGCTGGCTCCCGGGCCCGAGGTGCTGTTCCTGGACGAGCCGTTCTCCGCCCTGGACTTCGAGATGACCCTGTTCATCCGCGAAAAGCTGCAGGAAGTCTTCATGCGGACGGGCACCACCATGCTGCTCGTGTCCCACGACCTGGAGGAAGCCGTGTACCTGGCCGACCAGGTCCTGCTCTTGACCAAGCGCCCCACCCGGGTGGCGGAGATCCTGGATTACCGCGATGCCCGCCCGCGCACCGTGGATACGCTGTCCGAGCCCGGCTTCGTCCAGATGAAAAAGCTGAGCCTGGAAATTTTCCAGCGCGAAGTCCGCAAGTAAGCACCCTGCCCAACGGAGAGCCCGCCATGACCCAGGAAACCATAGACCAATACGTGCGCAGCGCGCTGGCGCTTGCCGGCTATGCCTTGCGCGAACCCGCCGCGGCGGAAGTCGCGCGGCAGTTCTCGCGCATCCACGAGATCGCCTCGAGCTTCGTGGACGAGCCGCTGTCCGCGGACCTGGAATCCGCCTCGGTATTCCGTCCGTGAACAGTCCCGCACTGGAGATCGCGCACCTGGTCCGCAGCGGCCAGCGCAGCGCCATGGCGGTGCTGCAGGCCACCCTGGCCCGCGTGCGCGAGCGCGACCCGCGCTACAACTGCTTCACCGCCGTCACCGAGGCCCGCGCGCGGCAGGAGGCCGCGGCCATCGATGCGCGCCGCGTCCGCGGCGAAGCGCTGCCGCCGCTGGCGGGCGTGCCCTACGCCGTGAAGAACCTGTTCGATATCGCCGACGAGGTGACGCTGGCGGGCGGCAGGGTCAACGCCGCCAATCCGCCCGCGCGGCGCGACGCCAGGCTGGTCGAACGCATGCGCGACGCCGGCGCGGTGCTGGTCGGCGCCTTGAACATGGACGAGCACGCCTATGGCTTCACGACCGAGAACTCCCATTACGGCGCCTGCCGCAACCCGCGGGATCCCTCGCGCATCGCGGGCGGCTCCTCGGGCGGCAGCGCCGCCGCCGTCGCGGGCGGCCTGGTGCCGCTGACCCTGGGGTCGGACACCAACGGCTCGATCCGCGTGCCCGCCTCGCTATGCGGGGTCTTCGGCCTGAAGCCCACCTACGGCAGGCTGCCGCGCACGGGCTCGTTTCCCTTCGTCGGCAGCCTGGACCACCTGGGGCCGTTCGCGGCCAGCGCCGCCGATCTTGCCGCCGCCTACGACGCGCTGCAGGGCCAGGACCCGGACGACGTCGCCTGCGCGCAGCGCCCCATTGAACCCGTCCTGTCCGCGCTGGCCGACGAAGCCCGGCCCCTGCGCGCGGCGGTGCTGGGCGGCTACTTCACGGAATGGGCCGGCCCGCAGGCCCGCCGCGCCGTCGACATCGCCGCGCGCGCATTGGGCGCCGACGCCTGCGTCGAGCTGCACGGCGCCGCCCAGGCGCGCTCCGCCGCCTTCGTCATCACCGCCGCGGAGGGCGGCGCCCTGCATCGCCGCAGGCTCGTCACGCACTACGACTACTACGAGCCGCATTCGCGCGACCGCCTGGTCGCCGGCAGCCTGGTGCCCGCGGCCTGGACGCAGCAGGCGCAGCGCATCCGCCACCGCGTCTACCGCGAAGCGCTGGCGCTGTTCGAGGACTACGACGTGCTGATCGCGCCGGCCACGCCCGTGCCCGCCACGCCCATCGGGGCGGACTGGCTGGAGCTTGCGGGCAGGCAGTTGCCGGCGCGCGCCAGCATGGGGATCCTGACGCAGCCGGTGTCCTGCATCGGCCTGCCTGTCTGCACCGCGCCGGTCTGGCCCCGCGCCGGGCAGGACGACCATCTTCCGCTGGGCGTGCAACTGATCGGCGCGCCCTGGCGCGAGACCGATTGCCTGCGCGCCGCCCTGGTCCTGGAACAGGCCGGCGCGGCGCAAGCGCTCCCCCTCTGAACCGCAACGCCGAGGCACACATGGACACCGCTTTCGCCGCGATCGAGATCCCGCGCACGCTGGCCGACACCGTATACGGCACGCTGAAACGGGACATCCTGGAATTCCGCCTGGCGCCGGGCGACCGCTTTACCGAAACCGAAATCGCCGACCGGCTCCAGGTCAGCCGCACGCCGGTGCGCGAAGCGCTGTTCCGCCTGGAACGCGAAGGCTACCTGGAGGTGCGGCAGCGCAACGGCTGGCTGGTCAAGCCGCTGGACTTCAATACGCTGGACCATTTCTACGAATTGCGCAGCGTGCTGGAAGCGGCCGCGGTGCAGGCGATCTGCGCGCCGGGCGGCGGCGACCGGCTGCGCGCGCTGCGGCCGCTGGCGGACACCTGGCTGGTGGATGCGGACGGGCGGTCCAGCGACTGCGAATGGCTGGCCGACCTGGACGAGCGCTTCCATATCGACCTGGTTGCCGCAGCCGGCAACCCCGAGATATCGCGCGTGCACCGCGCCGCCACAGAGCGCATCCGCATCGTGCGGCGGCTGGATTTCACGCAGCCCGACCGCATCGGCAAGACCTACGAAGAACACGGCGCGATCCTGGCCGCGGTGCTGGAAGGCAATGCCGCAAGCGCCGCGGACCTCCTGCGCGCGCACATCCTGGACAGCCAGGCCGCCGTGCGCAAGATCACGCTGCACCGGCTGTACTCCACGCGCCAGGCCAGGGCCGCATGATGACGGCCCCGGGCGGCCGTCCGGCCGTCAGCCGGCGCGCAGCCAGCGCTGCAGCATCCGCGACACCAGCGGTATGCAGACGAACACCATGACGGGCGTCAGCGCCACGCTGGTGATCAGGACGCGCCAGAACACGGGCAACACGCTCAAGGGCTCGCTCGCCAGAATGGAGAAAGCGAGCAGCACGGGGAAATAGGCCAGCCAGATGCTGACCGCCTGCTTCCAGCGGGGCGGCGCGCTGGGCTTGGGCGCGAACCAGCCGTCCGTGCCGCTGGCGCGGCGGGCATGGCTGGCGCGCACCAGCGCCGTGCCGCGTTCCAGCCACATGCGGCGCGGCAGCGAATTCTCCCAACGGTTCAGGCTGGCCTCGTCGGCGAAGCGCAGCACGATCTGGTATTGGTCCCCGCCTTCCGGCGGCTGCAGCACGCCCGACCCGAGGAAGCCGGGAAAGCCGGCGGCGAGGATCTCGCCCTGGCGCATCCAGGACAGAAAATCGCTATAGCGCTCGGGCGCGATGTGCCGGGTGACCAACATGGTGACCGGGGCGGGAACGGCGGAACTGGACATGACGGAACTCCTGGAGCAGCGTGCAGCGTGTTATGCCTGGCCAGCAAGCAAGCGGCGTGCCAACCCCGCCGCGCGGCCCGCTCCCCGGGGCGATGGGGGCAACGCCCGGCGCGCCGGCCCCCATCGTGGTGAAGAACGGCGGCGTCCGGCACCACGACGGTGCACAGAGGAGGGCGGACGCCATCGACATCACCGCGTCATTTTGCTGAATAACCATATGCGCGATCCGCATTGAGCCCGTGTGCGGACAGGTCTACACTGATCGTTCCTTTCCACCGCTTGGAGCATGCGCCCCATGAGCACCTACAAGATCGCTGTTTTCGTCGGAAGCCTGCGCGCCGCCTCGTTCAATCTGCGGCTGGCCCGCGCACTGGAAAAGCTGGTGCCCGCGGACTTCAAGTTCGAATACGTGAGCCTGGGCGACGTGCCGCTCTACAACCAGGACAACGAAAACGACCTGCCCGCTCCCGCCGCCAAGCTCAAGCAGCAGATCGCCGACGCGCAGGGCATTCTGTTCGTGTCGCCCGAGCACAACCGCTCCTTGCCCGCCGCCCTCAAGAACGCCATCGACTGGGGTTCGCGCCCCTGGGGCCAGAATTCCTGGACGGGCAAGGCCGTCGGCATCCTCGGCACCTCGCCCAGCGCCGCCGGCACCGCCCTCATGCAGCAGCACCTGCGCAACATCCTGGCCGCCGAAGGCGCCAACGCGCTGACCACGCCCGAAGTCTTCCTGCAGTACACCGAAGGCCTCATCGACGACCAGTACAACATCACCAACGAAGGCACGCGCAAATTCCTGCAAGGCTGGATCGACCGCTACGTGGATTGGATCAAGAAGTTCAACGCCTGATCGCCGCCGCTGCCGGCCTGGAGCCACGCTCCGGCCGGCAGAGATCGCCTGCCCTACCTCCAGGCGATCAAGCCCCCCGATACGTTCGGGGGGCTTTTTTTGCGCAGCAAAGACTCACAACGTCGCCTGCTGCGGCATCCCTCGCAACAGATCGCCTGTTTACAGAGCTCCGCAAAAATAGCCGGCCCGCCGCCGGGCCGCCCCAAGGCGGGCCAGCCCCCCCGGGGGGCAGCAAGCGCGCAACGCGCGCGCAGCGTGGGGGCCCACTTATCCCCGCCAACTGTGGAGAAGGTTGAGGACAGCCTTGGGGCAGAACCGAAATCCCCTGTCCCGCCAAGCACTTGCAAGCGGCGGTCAACATTTGCGCAATCCTGCTTTTGGATGGTTTTTGACGCACTTATCCACTAAAACCGGACCGGCGGCGCCGGATTCCCGGCGCGCCGGGCGGCAATGTGGATTTGTCCCCGCGTTCTGTGGAAAAGCATGAGGACAGTATGAGGGCAGGTCGCGATTCCCTTTGCATATCAATGGCCTGCAAGAGGTGGTCAAGAAAGGCTCAAACGCCGCGATGCGAGCCGCCGGTTGTCCCCGGGAAATGTGGATAAGCCTGAGGACAGTATGCGGGCAGCCTGCAAAAATCCTTACGGGCCAACGACTTGCAGGCACCGGGCAAGAAACGCGCAACGCGGCGCGTCCGCCCAGGCGCGAAGAGGCTGGCGGCGCGACGGCCGAAACCGGATCGCGCTTGTCCCCACCGAATGTGGACAAGCCTATGAACAGTCCGATAACAAGCCCGAAAAGCCCTTATCCGACAATCACTTGCAACCTGTGCTCAAGAAAGAAGCAACGGCCCGGACTAGCTGTTCCCCTCCAGGCGCATGCCGATCTTCAAACCGACCTGCCAGTGCGCCACCTTGCCGTCCTTGATATGGCCGCGCACTTCGGTGACCTCGAACCAATCCAGATTGCGCAGGGTTTCGGACGCGCGCTCGATGGCTTGCGCGATGGCGTCATCGGTGGACTTGGTGGATGAGCCCACCAGTTCGATTTGCTTGTAGACATGATTCGACATAGCTCGTCTCCGCGATGGGGGGTGAGTCGTGAATCGGCGGCCTGGCGGCGATGTTCCGGCGCTTACGACCGGCAATCCATTCGAACACACAGCATACGCTCACGGCGCTAGAGTGGTGTTACGAGTTCCGTCGCGCCGGACTCGGCGCACGCGCGGAACGCGTTTCCCGCAACGCAAGCAAGGAGGTATCGTCATGCCTGAACGAAAAACCCTGGAACGAGCGGCGCGCGACAAACGTCAAGGAAAGTCCGCATCCACGCAGGCCGGAGAATTCGTGCGAGAGGAAATCGAGCACGTGCGCGAAGGCAAGCACGGCGTGCGGTCCACCAAACAGGCCATTGCCATCGGCCTGTCCAAGGCCCGCCGCGCCGGCGTCAAGCTGCCCGCCCCCAAGAAGGCCAGCGCCGCCACGAAGCACAAGGCCGCGCAGGACAGCCATGCGGGCAGCGACGGACATGCCAAGTCCACCAAGCGCGCCCGCGCCACCACCACCGCGCTGAAGCGGGAAAGCGCCAAGCCGGCGTCGCGCCCGGCCCTGTCCCGCCAGGCCGGCACGGCGGCCGCCAAGCGCACGGCGGCGGCCCGTTCGGCGGCGGCCAAGAAGGCTGCCGCCACCAAGGGCGCGGCCGGACGGTCGGCGGCCGCCAAGAAGGCGGCCCGCACCCGCGCCGCCAACCGCGCCAGCCATGCGCATTGAGCCCGCGCCGGCGAGCGGACGGCGGCCCTAGCCCGCCTCGAACTGCCTGAAGCGTTCCTGGAGGAACTCGCGCAGGCGCCGGACCGCCGGCGACAGCAGCATGCGGTGCACGCACAGCAGGTATAGCGGCGACGGCTCGCCGGCGTAGTCGCCCAAGGCCTCGACCAGCCGGCCCGCCCGCAGGTCGGACAGCACGTCGTAGCGCGACTTGTAGGCCACGCCATGTCCCGCCAAGGCCCAGCGGCGCACCAGTTCGCCGTCGTCCCCCACGCGGTCGCCCTTGACCGGCACCGTCAGCGTGGAGCCGTCGGCGCGCAGGAAGGTCCAGCGGTCGTGCAGCGTCTCGCCCAGCACGAAGGACAGGCAGTTGTGGCGGCGCAGGTCCGCGGGCGCCTGCGGCATGCCATGGCGCGCGAAATAGGCGGGCGACGCGCAGACCACGCGGTGGTTGCGCTCGGCCAACGGCAGGGCCACCAGTCCGGAATCCGTCGGCGTGCCGTAGCGCACCGCGAGGTCGACGGGCTGCCGGTACAGGTCGGCCAGGCGGTCGCTGATGCGCACCTGGAAGGCCACGCGCGGATGCCGTTCCTGGAATTCGTCCAGCCACGGCAGCAGCACGTGGCGGCCCAGGTCGGATGGAATCGACACGGACAGCGTGCCCGAGATTTCCGTCTTGCTGCGCGCCACCGCGTTCTTGCCGGCTTCCAGCGTCGAAATGGCGGAACGTGCGTACTCCAGGTAGCGCTCGCCATCGCCGGTCAGCCTGAGGCTGCGCGTCGACCGCACGAAGAGGCGCGCTTCCAGGGCCTGCTCCAGCCGCTTGAGCGCGGCGCTGGCGGCCGCGGGAGTCAGGTCCAGTTCGCGCGCCGCGGCCGAGAAACTGCCCTGGTCGGCCGCGGCCAGAAAGATCTTGAGGTCCTCGAACCGCACCATGCCCGATTCCATTTTCAACGAATGATTGAAACTGACTGCGATGCTAGCCGGTTTTTCATTGGCGCGGACTGGGCAATCATGCCTCATCCCCGACACAAGGAGCCCACCCATGAACATCGAACTCAACGGCAAGAAAGCCCTGGTCACCGGATCGTCCGGCGGCATCGGGCTGGCCATCGCCGTCGGCCTGGCCCAGGCCGGCGCGGAAGTCGTGCTGCACGGCCGCAATGCCGGCAAGCTCGCGCAGGCCGCCGGCGCCATCGCCGAACAGCTTCCCTCGGCCCGGGTCGGCACCGTCCAGGCCGACCTGGCCACGGCCGACGGCGCCGCCTCTATTTCGGCCGCGCACCCGGACGTGGACATCCTGATCAACAACGCCGGCTACTTCGCGCCCAAGTCCTTCACGGAGATCACCGACGACGACTGGCAGTACATGCTGGACGTGAACCTCATGAGCGGCGTGCGCCTGTCGCGCTACTACCTGCCCCGCATGCTGGCCGCCGGCTGGGGCCGCATCGTATTCATCTCCAGCGAATCGGGGGTGCAGATCCCCGCCGAAATGATCCACTACGGCGTCAGCAAGACGGCGCTGCTGGGCGTGTCGCGCGGCCTGGCCGAACTGACCGCCGGCACCGGCGTCACGGTGAATGCCGTGCTGCCCGGCCCGACGCGCTCCGAGGGCGTATCGGAATTCTTCGCCGAAATGGCCAGGGAACAGGGCGTCACCCAGGACGACATGGAACGCGACTTCATCGCCCAGCACCGCCCCACTTCGCTGCTGCGCCGCCTGGCCACCGTCGAGGAAGTGGCCAACATGGTCGTCTACGCCAGCTCCCCCCAGGCCTCCGCCACCAACGGCGCCGCGCTGCGCGTGGACGGCGGCGTCGTCCGTTCCATCATCTGACCCACCGCCGAGCCCCATCCATGAAAGCCATCGCCTACTTCAAGAACCTGCCCGCCGACCATCCCGAAGCGCTGCAGGACATCACCATCGCCGATCCCGTGCCCGGCGACCGCGACCTGCTGGTCGAGGTCCGCGCCATCTCGGTCAATCCCGTGGACGTGAAGATCCGCGCCAACCGCAAGCCCCGGGACGGCCAGCCGGAAATCATAGGCTGGGACGCCGCCGGCGTCGTGCGCGCCACGGGCGCCAAGGCCAGCCTGTTCAAGCCCGGCGACCGGGTCTGGTACGCGGGCGCGCTGAACCGCCCCGGCGCCAACAGCGAGCTGCACGTGGTCGACGAACGCATCGTCGGCGCCATGCCCGCCAGCCTGGATTTCGCCCAGGCCGCGGCCTTGCCGCTGACCACCATCACCGCATGGGAACTGCTGTTCGACCGGCTGCGCGTGCTGGACAACCGCGCGCCCAGCCAGCGCAGCCTGCTCGTCGTCGGCGCCGCCGGCGGCGTGGGGTCTATCCTGGTGCAACTGGCCCGCCAACTGACGGGCCTGACCGTGATCGGCACCGCTTCCCGCCCCGAGACGCAGGCCTGGGTGCGCGAACTGGGCGCGCACCACGTCATCGACCATGCCCAGCCGCTGGCCGCGGAACTCAAGCGCATCGGCTTCGAACACGTCAGCGATATCGCCGCGCTCACCCACACCGGCCAGCACTTCCCGCAGATCGCCGAAGCGATCGCGCCGCAAGGCCGGGTCGCGCTGATCGACGACCCCGACGCCATCGACGTGCGCCTGCTCAAGTCCAAGTCGGCGTCGCTGCATTGGGAATTCATGTTCGCGCGGCCCTTGCACGGCACGCCCGACCTGATCGCCCAGCACGAACTGCTGAACCAGGCCGCCCGCCTGATCGACGACGGCACGCTGCGCACCACGCTGGGCGAGCACTACGGCAAGATCAGCGCCGAAAACCTGCGCCGCGCCCACGCCTTCATCGAAAGCGGCAAGGCGCGGGGCAAGGTGGTGCTGGAGGGGTTCTAGCGCCCTTCGCGCCGGGCGCGGGCGTGGGGATCGTTGATCTCGGCTTCCAGTTCGGCGATCAGCCACTCGAACCAGCCGTTCTCGGTGCGCGCGTAGACCGCCGCGGCCGGCGTCTTGCCTTCGCGCCAGCCCGGCTGGTGCGCGTCCATCCAGGCGGACAGGCTTTTGTGTGGCGCCAGCAGGCCGGACAGCCAGGCCCAGAGGTAGTCGGGCACGTTGCGGCGGAAACCCTTCGCGCAGGCGTAGAGGGTCGGCTCAAGCGGCAGGTTGCCGGCGCGGGCCAGCCTGGCCTGCACCCGGCGCAGCGTCTCGGCCGCGGCCTGCAATTGTTCGGTGCTGAGCTTTTTCACGTAGCGACTCCCTAGACTTGGATTGCCGGGATTATCGCCGCAGGCGACGGCGCTTTCAAAGCGCGGCATGCGTTCCCGCAACGCCGCTCAGGAACGCCCTGCCCGAGGCGCGGCCAGCCCCAGCAAGGCGGTCGCGCTGAAGCGCGCACCGGGCTCCAGCACCCGCATGCCGGTGCGCGTGTCGCCGCCCGCCGCCAGGTTGAAGGCGTCCGCCACATTGGTCACCGGCTCGACGCAGAGAAAATCGGAGCCCGGCGCGGTGTACACCACCAGGTGCGCGAAGGCCGGATCGGCGTGCAGCGCCAGTTCGTGCCCGTCCGGCCAATGCAGGGTGGCGCGCCCTTCCCATTGCGACAGATAGGTATCGCAGCCCTCGGCCGACCGCCGCAGCTCGCGCACGTGGCCGACCTGGCTGCCGGCCGGCAGGCCGTCGGCGTCCGCCGGCCACAGGCGCCGCGCATGCAGCGTGACCTTCTGCGCCGTGAAATATGGATGCAGCCCCAGCCCGAAGGGCATGGGCGTATCGCCCTGGTTGACGATGGCCAGCGCCACGCTCAGGCCGCGCGCGTCCAGCCGGTAGCGCTGCACGCACTCGAACGGCCACGGCCAGCCCAGCACGCCGGCCGGCTGCTCCAGCACCAGGTCGACGCCGTCCGCGGCATGGTTGCGCACCCGCCAGGCCTGGTACAGGCCCGCGCCGTGGATCGCATGCGGACGGCCCGGCAAGGACCGCAGCACGTGCCTGGCGCCGTTGAACGTGAACACGCCGTCGCGGATGCGGTTGGCATAGGGCGCCAGCGGATACGAACCCGCGCGCGGCCATTTCGCCGCGGGCCATTCGGAGGCGCTCAGCGGCACGATCCAGTCGTGCCCGCCCGTGGACAGGCGCGTCAGGCGCCCGCCGCCATCGGGCGCGAACTCGGCCTGGTGCGCCCCGCTGGCGATGACGATGCGCGCGCTGGCGTCCAGCGTTGCCGGGAAGGGAAGATCCTGCATATCGGGGCTCCAGCGACACAGACCAGGCCGCGCGCTGCGATTGTGCCGCCCCCGGCGCACGGCCGCAAGCGCTGCGCCGCCGCCCCAAATTGAGCAAATTGGAGTCAAACTGCAAATTCTCCCCAGGGTTTGCTGCCCGCTGCTATCGGCAGAACCGCAGGATGGCCTGCGCGACCTGCTGCGGCGCTTCCCGCTGCGGGAAATGCCCCACGCCGTCGAGCACCTGCCGTTCGTAGCCGCCGTTGAAGTACGCCTCGCGGCCCTTGGAACTGTCGGGGTGGTTGCAGGTATCGGCGCCGCCGTGCAGCACCAGCGTCGGCACCGACAGCATCGGCGCGGGATGCAGGCGCGCTTCGTCTTCTGTATAGGCCGGGTCGCCTTCGGCGAAGCCCCAGCGGTGCCGGTAGGAATGCAGCACGACCTCGGCCCAGTCTTCGCCCCGGAAGGCCCGCGCCGCTTCATCGAAATCCGCCTGCCGATACCAACCGGCCGGCGCCCAGGTGTCCCACATCATGCGAGCGAAGGCCTCGCGTTCATCGCGCACCACCTGCGCGCCGCGCGGCGTGGCCATGTACCAGTGATACCAGTAGTTGCGCGCCTGCGGCAGCGGGAGCGGCTGTTTCGGGTCGTTGGTGCCGTAGCCCACCGACAGCATCGCCAGGTGCGAAGCGACGCCTGCCCGCAAGCCGCAGGCATTGGCGGCGGCGCGCGCGCCCCAGTCGTGGCCGATCAGCGCGGGTCGGGCCAGTCCGAGCGCGTCGATGAAGTCCAGCAAATCACGGCCCAGGGCGGACAACTGCCCGCTGCGGGACGTGGCGGCATCGCGGAACCGCGTCGGCGCAAAGCCTCGCAGCGCAGGCGCCAGCACGCGGTAGCCTGCCCCGGCCAGGGTCGGCGCCACGTTTTTCCAGCACTCGGGACTGTCCGGCCAGCCATGCAGCAGGACGGCGGTTCGCGCGCCATGCGGATTCCATTCCAGATAAGCGATGTCGAGCCGTTCGGTCGAGGCGAAGTGGTAGTTGTCCATCAAGGAATCCCTCAGCATGAAGATCCCTCAGCGTAGCTGGACGAGACCATTCAATTCGCGAATAATCATCATTGATTAATGATTTTTTACGTTGAATTCCTGGATGCGTATTTCCGCCGCCGACGGCCCTCCCCTCGATACGGTTCTGCTGCGTACCTTTCTGGAAATCGTGGACAGCGGCAGCTTCGCCACGGCGGCCGAACGGCTGTCGCTGACGCCTTCGGCCGTCAGCGGACACATGCGGCGGCTGGAACAGATTGCGGGCGCCAGCCTGCTGGCGCGCACCACGCGCCGCCTGGAACTGACGCAGGCCGGCGGCACCTTGTACGCGTACGGCCGCAACATCCTCGATCTGGAACGCGAGGCCCGCGCCAAGCTGCGCGGCACGCCGCTACGCGGACGGCTGCGCATCGGCGCCTCGGAAGATTTTGCCGGCGCCTGGCTGCCCCAGGTGCTGCAACGCTTCCGGCAATGGCATCCCGAAGCCACGGTCGAACTGAAGGTCGGCATCACCGCCGATCTGCTGCGCCAGCAGGAACGCGGCCGCCTGGATCTGGTCTTCGGCAAGCAATGCAGCCGCGTCGACGGCAGCGGCACGTTGTTGTGGGAAGAACCGCTGGTCTGGGCATTTGCCGCCAGCCAGCCCCTGCCGGCCGAAGCGGCGCTGCCGTTGGCGGTCTTTCCCGAGCCGTGCGTCTATCGCGAATCCGCGGTCGCGGCGCTGGGCAAAACGGATCGGGTCTGGCGCATCGTCTTCGAAAGCAGCAGCATGGCCGGCTGCCTGTCGGCGGCGCGCGCCGGCTTCGCCATTACGGTCATCGCCGACAGCCAACGCAGTGAAGGCCTGCGCGCGCTGGGCCGCGAGGATGGCTTGCCCGACCTGCCCATGGCGCGCTTCTATGCCTACGCCGCCAAGGACACCCCGGTCAGCGCGGCGCTGATCGAGGCCGCCCGCCGCGCAGGCCAGAACCGCTTCAGCCAGCGCGGGCTGCGGGAGGGATAGGCACTACAAATTCCTCTTATATCCGCCACAATGGCTGATCCCGCCAGTTTGGAGGAAAGCCCATGTCTGCCGGCGAGAGCGTGGATGCAACCGGAAAATCCTCCAGATGCGCTCGCAACGACCGGGCCAGGTCGAATTGGGGCTGACTATTCTCACCTGTCCCCGAGTGGGCAGCATTCCGAACTCCCATAGTTCAACTGCCACCCAAATCGGAAAGGGCTCCCCATACTTCTGCTGGTAATGCCGTACAAAATCCTCTTGGGAACGAGACACCATACTTTGGTACCTGTCGAGCCAGACTTGATGACGAGTGCGCCCGGTAGCCGGAGCAGCCCTTTTGGCAAAATTTCCATGCAGCAGTTCGGGATTGACGTGCGCGAACGGGTCTTTGGATCCAAGCAGATACGACACATCCACTCGCAACGCCACTTCGATGCGCTCAACGGCATCGAGCACCAGCAAGCGCAGCCGCTTGTCGAAAACGTAGAGTGATAAGACTTGCTCGAAACTGCTGTCCGGCTGGAACTCGTCAAGCCGCCGAACCAGAAGTTCGCCGGTTTCGGCACATTTCTGAAGTTCGAATCGACGCAACGGATACCAGTAGGCACTCAGCCGGCAGTAGCCGATCCGATGCAGGCAAGATAATGCCGCGGCATCGTCGGTGACAATCAAGCCCCGCCCTTTCAGCAGGGCCAACTGCTGTTCAAAGGTAAGGTAGGGCTTGTTATATGCAAACATTGCCACCCAGAAATGAGAAAACCCACCCGTACATCTTTCGACGCAGAGGGGTGGGCCGTGTTGCCAAGGATTGTAGCGAATAATTCGGGGAACAAGCGACCTTCTGAAAGGGCGACATTTTCCGCCCTCACCCCGCCTCCTCAAAAAATCCGCCCCCCGCCAGCCTCCCCCGCTCGCAGCTCCTCGCCCGCCCGATACAATCACGGGCATGAATTCAGCAACGCCACACTCCGCCGCCGGCGCCCTTGCGGGCCACACCCCCATGATGCATAGGGACCCCCAATAGTAGGAAATGGGGAAGAAATTAAAAAGCTACGCCAAAACGTACGCTGTTTTCGGCTGCCAATATGGCTGCAATTCGGACCGTCCTAGCAACTGACTGCCACCTCTGCTGTTCGATTCGCCGCAAATTGCGGGGGCAATTGCTCATTTTTGATGTGACAACCTAGCGGCGAAAGTGTAAAGTTGCGTGTAAAGGCACTTTCAGCCCTTTTCGCGTGAGCCATGGTACTCTCCAACGCCCCTCTGTTCTATTCGCTGATTCAGATCACATTCAATCCTTTGCCCACCCTAGCAAAGGACCCGGAGATGGCTGCAGCTATCCAAGAGAAGTTTCGACTCGCCGGGTTTCCAGACTTGCTTCAAGAGCAACAAGGCATTCTTAACTTTACCGATCAGCAACCGCACGCTCCCCAAGGGATGGAGTTCCAACCTCGATGGCACTTCATGAATGCCTCGCGGACGGAAGGTTTCATCCTCATCCCCAATGCAATAACGTTTCATACGACCCGTTACAACGACGAGGAAACATTTATTGCTCGCATGCTGATGGGCGTGCGAATTATCCACGACGCGGTTTCCCTCGCCTATATTGATCGGATAGGTGTTCGCCTTTTAAACGCTGTCAGTCCAACTGCAGGGTGTGACCTGGGCGACTATGTCCACCAGTATGCCTTGGGCCTTATCGGCGCCAAGAAGACCATCAACGGAAAGAACTTCAACCTTTCCGTAAATGAAAATAGGATCGCCCTAGATGAAGGGCCGCTACAGAACCGTGTGATCGTGGCGGAACTGCAAAATTCGAAGCCACTAATGCCGGGCGAATTGCTGCCTAGTCACTTGAAGCTGCAGCCGCGTTTCGAGACTTTAAATGGCATGCTGGCTTTTTTGGATTCGGACCATTGGTCGGAAGAGCGGATCGACGTTCACCCCAATGACATTGCGCTGACTTACGAAACCCTACGAACCAAATCGGCTAGACTGAAGGCCAATTTGCGGAGCATTTTTGAAGTCCTCGTTACTGCGAAAGCGTTGGAGGAATGGAAATGACTACGTTAAGCATGTACTCGACATCAGCATACCAACAGATTGAACCGTATCGCTCCGCACATGCGGACGAGCGGGTGTCTGTTACGCCCTCGTGGCGCTCGTGTGCGATGGTAGTCCTCGGCGCAGCATGCATATTTCTGGGAAGTGCGGGGGGCACGGGAGGCAATGTCTCAGTGCGAGGAGCGATTTCGCCCGCGCAAAGCGGGCCCGCCTTGGCCGCTGGCGTCGCTAGAGGTGATCGGGAGCGCGAGGAAGAGACTGACCATCCACAAGCGCTAGCCGTTGGCGAACAACTCGGAAGAATTAAATCGGGTCTAAAGCTGACAACCTCGGACTTGGCAACGTTGCTCGGGGTGAGCCGGCCCACCATATACAACTGGGCTAAGGGTGTCGAGCCGTCCGCGGACGCTCTTGTCTTTCTGCAATTTCTCGCCGCGGAGTCGGAGAAAATCAGTGCGTTAGGACTTGCTCGACCTAATGCCCTGCTTAAGCGCCCAATCTTTGACGGCCAATCGGCGTTAGACATATTACAATCCAGAATTACTTTGTCACCTTCGCACCTGAAGGCACTGGCAGTTCTGGATGAAAAAGAACTTACTTCACGCAACCGCGCAAAGGGTCTTGGCCCGATGCGGAGCCATGTTGAGGCCATTGAAGAGCAAGGCAACAGCTATGGATGGGACTCAACAAACTGAAGCACTATTGGAGTCGCAGCCTGCTGCGACTCCAGTTCCAGACTGCCGCAATACTCAGTGGCGTCAAGGACAAATGTTTCACATGGGGGACGACGCATTCGTAGTCATTTCCCATGATTGCGACTTAGCGGCGGACTATGAAAAAGAGCCCAGCGTCGAGGTCGTGAAAGTGCGTAGGTTGAAGGAAGGGGAGGACGCGAGCCAACTGTTTGGCAAAAATCCGCGTCTCCTGCAAATGGTCGTTTCACTCGAAGGCCAGACTGCGATTCTGGAATTTCTCCCCAGCAATAAGACGTCCGTCCCCAAATTAAGCCTATTCGAGCGCCAACCACAAGGCGTTTCATTCTTAAATCCGGACCAATTGACGCAACTACGTACCTGGCTCGCAAGCAGGTACAGGCGCCATGCACTACCCAATCAGTTGGTTGAGTGTTTGCGACCGCTATTCAGTAAGTTGGAGGAAAGAGCCAAGAAAAAGGCTGGCGGTGTGATTGCCACGTTCCTGTCCTATACGCCGGAGTCAGAAATCGACAACGCTGAAGAGAAGTATGAGGTTGCATTCGCCGTAGTGTTTGACGGCGAAAGCAGCGATGGCGAGGCGAACGCAAAATCCATTGCGGCAGCGCTCGAACGTGCATTCGAAAAAATTGAAGGCGTCGAACTCCTCGAAATGGACGTTTACAGCGACACGGAGTTCACATTACGCGACACGCGCATGATGACTGAGCTCAGTTACGAGTACTTGAGCTTCCGCGGTGAACATAACCTGTTCACGGAACGTCAACAAGCTGCTCCGTCCGTCCCGGCCGCTCCATATAACGTGGGCGGCTAGAAATTTAATTCACCGAAGCGTTGCGGGCAGAGCGCGAATGCTATTCCAGACCCGCCATATCATCGCCTGCCAAGCAATTCGGCGCCCTGACCGACGAGGAGAAACAGGGCCTCGAATCGGCGGTCATGGCCTACCTGACGGAGGTCGAGCAGAGACGCCGACGTACCGTGCCGCCAGAGCCCGCTTGATCCTATGCTGGCCCTTCCGACGGAGGGCACCATGTGCAGCCACAACCAGGCGCTCAAGGACGCCGAAAGGTGCTTCAGCCTACGTTCGTCGATGCTCTAGCGTAGCTTCTGTTGGTACAGGTCCTGCGCCCCAGCGAGCGAGCCGCGCATGCCGTAGATCGTGCCATTGTCGCCTCGGCTGAACCAGAGCTCGTACTGCCACATGCCGTCAACGAACACCCGGCAGATCGTCCAGCCCGGCGGCCCCTGCCAGTAGTAATCGTCGCGCTGCGTCCATTCGACATCGACCATCATCTGTCCCCTGTCGGCCGAAATCGGGGCCGAATTGCCTTGCATTGAAGGTGAAATATACTGTGTTTTTATACAGTATATCTAGCATGTTCGTGCATCTTCAATGCGCAGTCCAGCGCACCCACCACCGCGGCGAACGGCGCCGTGACAATGACCCCGGCCGGGTCGCAGTCGGGACGGTCCGTATGTATTCGATCATGCACCCAGCGCTCAAGCGTTATGTCCAGGTCATGACCATGAAGCCGCTCCACGGATACGATTCGCGGCCCGATGTGTCGATCCCGGATCTGCTTGAACCGCAACTTCTGACGTTCGGATCCGACCGCGGCATGATGGTGGCGGGCTTCGAAGAAATCGACGGCTGTAGGTACTACCAAGGATGGTGGATGCAGTGGTTCGAGAGATCGTGATCGAGTTGCGCAATGAAGGGGGCATGCACCACGATCGCCTGTCGTGTATCGTTCCCAGAACCCGACCTTGGGCCCTAAAAGCCGCTCCCATGACATTCCTCTATCGAATCCGCTCCAGCAGGTGCAAGGACAAAGCCGTCACAATCGTGGGCGGCCTGCTCTCGGCGATTTCGAAACAGGGCCCTCCGATGGATCCCCCGCCGGCCCAGGTTGCCAGGTTCTTCGTGGAAACTGCCTGGCACTCAATGCCGGCCCAATTCTCTCCCGGGCAGCCAATACCAAACCACAATGCCCTGGCTGCGCTAGCTATATCGCTCGGGCTTCAAGGCAGCAGTGATGCAAATGACACCGCATCCCGCCAGATTTTCATCACGTGCATGAGCTGCATCATAGAAATCCTGAAAGCGGAGACGCTTACGCCTCAAGACAGGCAAGTCGTTGCCAATGCTTTCGATCGGTTCAAGGCGTGCTGCGCACAGGATACCCCGCCGTAGCTTGTTCACTTAGTCAGGTTTTCATAGGCGCGCTCGCAGGTCAGTCCCGCGATGCGGGCACGGTCCGCAATTCCCGCAAGCTCCGCAGCTCTGTCGCTAACCCGGCCGAACATGTAGGCAAGCAGATCGACGGCGTCGGCCCCTGCCGGGCTTCCGTCACTAGCGGAGGGATCTCGGGCGACTGCGGCGTGAGCCAGCGAGTTGGCGCGGGTGCGCAGCCGGTCGTGCTCAGCACGAGCACCAATAGCATCAGCGGCCGCATCAGCGGCAGATTTCTGGGCATCATCACGGGCTTTCTCCATTGCGGCAGTTAGCCGCCTCCCTTCTTTCCTCGCCGCCTCGACGGCATCTAACGTAGCTTGGGCCTGAGCTTCGAGCTCCCGCGCGTGTGCGACCTCTACTTTGGCCTGCCTGGCGTCGCCGAGCCAACCCCGTGCCACCCAGGCTCCCCCGCCGAGCAGCAGGCCGCCGGCGAGAGCCGCTACGGCATAGCCTCGCCACCCCGAAAGAGCGCCCGCAAAACGGGCCAGCGCGCTCACGGCACCACCTCGGCCACCGCCTGGGCGTATAGCTTTGACCAAGTCTCCGGATGCGGCCTGCCAGGCCTCCACGTGCGGATATACATGTCCCACGCTCCCTGCACATCGCCAACGGCCGGCAGGCGCCTGGCATCCGTCCACATGAGCAGGCGGGCAAAGGCCGCCGCCAGAACGTCGTCGACTTCGAGCGCTGGATGAACGGCGGCGGCAATAGGCTCCACGCCGCGCAGGCCGCAGATCCTGTATGCATGTTCGCGGCTGGCCGGATGGGTCAGCACCCCGCGAACACCGCCTCCACGCTCAAATTGCCATAGGCCGCGCGCCGGTCCATTGCCAAGCTGTCGGCGATGCAGAAAGCGGCTCTCCTGCAGGCCGATGGCCAGGAGCTGGACCCGCGCCGCAGCCGTGTCCATCTTGGCCGGCAGCAGCGCCAGCGCCGGATTGATCGCCCCCGCGATAATCTCTTTCAGCGTCATGAATTGATCCTCACAATGCACGCCACATTCCCCTGCGCGCGATACACCAACACGGCGATCAAGACCGCCACCACGGCCTGCCACACCGTCACCGGCTCATGCCGCACAAGCACGTCCAGGGCCTGGCCGCCCGTGCCCACGATGAGCAGGTAGGCCAGCCAGGACATTCCGCGGCGGAACCGGGCGCCCTTCCGGCGATACAGCAGGAGCCGCACCGCCGAAGCGAAATTCGCCACCACAAACGAAAGGGCCACCAGATGCTGGTGGCCCATGCTGATCATTTCGACAGGTTGCATTTCAGCTCCCCTTCTTGAAGACCGCGGTGAAGTCGAACGTCTTGATGCGCTCGATTGCCGCCAGGGCGGTAGTTACGACCAGCGCCGCAGCACCGAACGCCGCGATGGCGGTTTCCTTGATGGGCGTCAGCGCCACAACATCCGGTGCGGCCAGGTAACCGATCACGAAAGAAATGCCCCAGTAGATGCCGCGCGACAGGAAACCACCTTCCTTGCGCGACACCACGAAGAGCGAAGCCCCGGCAAACGCCCCGATGAGAGCATTCCCGTCAATACCCGGCAGCAGGCCCGCGAGCGTCACGCCCGCGGCCGCCGCCGCCACCACACCTGTGCTTGCAGGTTCTGCCATTTATCTGCACTCCAAAAAAATGCCCGCGCTAGGCGGGCTGGTTGTCGTCGGGCTTCGGGATCGGAAATCGGCGCTTTACCTCGGCGCACCGGTTGATCCATTGCTGGACCTCATCGGGCAACGTGGCCCCCTGCTGCCGCAAGGCCGCGGCCAGCTTGTAGACCGCGTCCAACTGGTCGCCGAGTTCCGGATATTCTTTGCGCCGCAGTTCTTGGGGCGAACACTTATAGCGAAGGCGCTGCATACACGATCCTCTTTTCCTTGTAGGGCCACAGATACAGATAGATGTTGAGCGTTTCGCCGGGCGGCGCTTCGAGCTCGATTTCAGTGTCTTCGATGGCGAACGATTCGCCGTTGATCGAAAGCGACGCCCCCAGCAGCACCTCGCGCAGGACGTTGCCATCCAGCCACGTCGGCATTTCCGGCCGCGGGGCCAGCTCGCCGTCGACGATCATGTCATCGGACAGCGACGGTTCGCGGGGCACCCCGATGAAGGGCTTCCGCCCCCCGTACTCGTGATTGAAGATCACATTGCGCAGCGTGGTCCGCAAACACCAGTTGATTTCTCCCCGCTCCGGCGTATAGAAGGCGGCTATGCCCTCCATATCCATGAGCGGCTCGAACACCGGATCCCGATAGTTTCCTTCGTTGATGCCAACGAAATTTGCGTTTTCCATCTTCCTACCTCTGGAATCCCAGTAATGCCAGGCGGCCCGCGTAAGTGGTGCCGTCGTTCGTTGGACGCTGGCCGTCCACGTACAAGAAATAGGAGCCAGGCCCGACAGGCCCATAGATGTACGAGAAGCCCTCGACAATGTTGGAGTTGGAGCTACCCGTGCGATCCAAGATGATCGGATTTCCGTTGATACTTGCGATCACCCGCGGATTCCGATAAGTCCAAGCACCGCCGGAGCAGGCCACCTGAATGAAGATGATCAACGTCCCACCGTAAGGCAGGTACACGCCGACATTGCCAATAGGCGCAGTCGCATCGCCCGACGACCCCATCCACACGGAAAAGCCGGTCGACGTGCCAGCGACCACAGACCCGGCCGCGAGGCGCAAGGTGTCGACCTGCGCCTCGCCAATATGAGCGGTCTTGATGTAGGCCGTGCCCACATTCGCCAGCTTCGCCACCAGGCTGGTGGTTTCCACGCGCTCGGCACTCATCTGCCCCGTGGTGACCTTCTCGGCATTGAGCGACTCGATGTGCGCATCTTTGATAGATGCGTTCTGAATCAGGACCGACTTGATGAAGACCTGATTCCCGACGATGGCAAAGGGGAGAACCCATTTATCCGCCGACGTGGTTCCCGAACTATTGAACACGACGAACTTGTCGACCGCCACAGCAAAGGTACTGGATTCTCCATCCGCGCCAAGGCTGACTGAACCGGTGACGACACGCTGGCCATCCATGACTTGCGTCTTGACGCCCCAGTTGGCCGCCACCCTTCCATCCAGTTGGGCAACCGCCTGGTTGGTGGTTTGAACCGATGCGGTCACATCGCCCATTTCCGCATCCAGACGCTGCACCGCCTGCGTGTTCGCCTGCGTTGCCGTGCTAAGGACGTTTAGGTCCTGCGAGTACACGGCGCGGCCAAGCGGGATTCCGTTGCGGCCCACCGCGATGTAATCGAAATCTGTAGCACCCGAGGAGCCGCGGCCGATTACCATGCGGGTCAAGACCTGCGCCGTAGCGAAGCGAGGATGCGCCGAGAAGTCGACCTCGATAGTTTGCCAGCCTGTGAAATCCTTGCGCAGCGGAGCCCGCAGCGCGGAGCCCAGCGCCGTGTCGGTATCGAAGGCGAGAAAGCACTCCAGGTAATCCGTGGTGTACCCGTTCGGGTTGCGGATGCGCATGCGCAAGATGTTGCTGCTCTTGACGCTGATTCGATCCGCCACTGGCAGGTTGCCGGAGTCGGCGCGCTGCGTGGTACTGGCCTGGTCAGGATTCTGACGTAGCGTCAGGTAGTACGGCGACTCGTTGGCCCAGCCCACGGTGGACTGGGAATAGGAGCGCCACCCATCGACGCCGGCATCGAACGTCCAAGAGCGCTCGGTATCAAAGCTTTCGGCCGTGGACGCCTCCATCACTTCGATGCGAGATGCCAGCGCGGTATCGACCGTGCTGCGCGCCAATTCCTCTGCCCGGATAGCCGCCTCATTCTGATCGAACTTCGTATTGAGGTTCTGCAGCGCCGTGGATGTCGCTGCCTCAGACGTAAGCCGTGCCTCGCGTTCGATCACGATGTCCGCCGCGTTCAGGTCCGCCCGCATGGACAGCCGGATGGACATTTGTGCGTTGGTCTTCGTGGCCTGAACGGCCTCGTAGACTGAGGCATCCGTATCGGCCGTCATGGCTCGGACCTCAGCCATACGCAGCGCCAGGTCCGTAGTGGTCGTCTCCAGCGAGGCCACCCGGTTGCTGGTGTTAGCGGTGGTCGTCTCCAGCGTGCTGGTGCGCTGGGCAAGATTCGCGGTTGTACTCTCCAGAGCCTGAATCTTGCTGCCCTGCTGGCCGTCGCTCGTTTCCAGCGTCGTCAGCCGCTGGGCTTGGTTGACCTGAGTCTGTTCGACGCTGGTGATTTTGCTGGCCTGCTGCCCCTGCGTCGTCTCCAGCGTTGTGGTGCGCTGGCCGAGGTTCGCCGTGGTTTGTTCCAGGGTCTGAATCTTGCTGCCCTGGGTCCCGGTCGTGGTCTCCAACGTGGTGACGCGCTGGGCCATGTTGACGTTGACCGTCTCGATTTGCTCAATCGAAGACGCCATTTCACCCTGCCGAACTTGGATTCGGCGAATGGTCTGCACGTTCGAGGCCGTGACCTTTTCCATGGAGGAAATGGTGCCGTCCTGATCGGCGGCCGTCGCGCGCAACTCGGAAATGCGCAGGGCGTAATCCGCGCTGGCCTCCTCCAGCGTAGTTATCTTGGCGGCCTGCTGGCCCTGCGTCGTCTCCAGCGTCGTCGTGCGCTGGCCCAGGCTCGCCGTGGTCTGCTCCAGGGTCTGGATCTTGCTGCCCTGGGCCCCGGTCGTGGTCTCCAATGTCGTGGTACGACCAGCCAGACCGGCGGTGGTCGTTTCCAGCGTCTGGATCTTGCTGCCGTGCTGGCCTTGCGTGGTTTCCAGCGTGCCGAGCCGCTGGGCCTGCGCCGCCGTGGTTTGCTCCAGGGTTTGGATCTTGCTGCCCTGCTGCCCGTCGCTCGTCTCCAGCGTCTCCAGTCGTGCGGCCTGGCCGGCCTGCACGATCTTCATGCCGGAAATCTCGGACGTGTTTTGGCCCACGGCCTCCGCCAGGCTGGAGTAGTCGCCGATCTTTTCCCAGCTTGCCGCGTTGCTGGGCGGCACGTTCGTGCTGGGCCCCTTCGCGCGGTACAGACCGCCGTTCCAAGAAACGATATCGTCCTTGACGTAGGCCTTTCCGCCGTCCCACGGTTGGATGCCTTCAATGTCCGCGATCTGCGATTGCAGCACGTCGATCTGCGCCTGGAGCGTCTGGTTCGTCGTGTCTACCGCCTGAATGCGGTTCTGGATCTCGGACTGGAGGCCCTGCGATACCTGACCGATAGCTTCGGACAGCTCGCCGGCCTGTTGAGCCAGCGCTGCCGCCTGGGCCTGATCGCCCGCGATACGGGCCTGAGCCTCGATATGCAGGTCTTCGCCATGCTGTATCAGTTCCTGGGTGTGCTGCGTCAGCGTAGTGCCTTGGTCGTCAACAATCTGACCAAGGTTCTCCAGGCGCCCTTCCAGGCCCTCCAGCTCGCTGGTGAGTTGCTGGCCCGCTTCAGAGGTCATGACCTCGTTCTTGATGACCTCCAGGTAATCGCCGGCGTTCGTGTTCGTGATGCCGTGGACGCCCGTGACATTCTCGGCAGGGAAAAACGGGCCTTTCTCACCCAGAGAATCAACCAGGCGAATCCAAAACCAGTACTCCGTTCCTGCCGGCAGGCCCGGCAGCTTGAAAGTATCGGTCGGGTAGGCAGCCTCGGTCAGAAGCGCGGCGTCCTGAAATGCTTGATTCGGCGAAAACCAGAGTTCAGCACGGCGTACAGGACTGATGGAGTCACGATAGCCCCATCGCGCAGTAATACCGTACAGCTCATTATCAGAGGCCGTCAGAAACGCCACCGTAGGCGGCGGTTCCAGGCTGCCTTCAAGGTCTGCGAATTCCGATACCGCCCACTCCGACACAACGCCCGTGGCGCTCTCCGCCTGCACGCGGGCCTGATAGCGCCCCGCCCGAATGCCCTCAACTTCGACGGAGGTCAACGTCGTGCCCGGCAGCGCAATCCAGTTGCCGCCCTCCCGGCGCCACTGCACGTTGTATCCCTTGGCGTCCGGTGCCCCCTCCCATTCAGCGCGGAGCGCATGGATGGCAAGGTTCTGGTCCACCAACGAAAACGAAGAAACACGAACGTTACGCGGCGGCTTCATCACCCGAGACGGGATGACGGTGATGGGCAGAGGATCCAGCTTTGTCTTGCTGTCAATAAAGGCATGCTTGCCCGGATTGTCTTCCACCGCCGTGATCTCTGCGGTGATCCGATCCCTCGTCACGGAGTTCGTGACTTTGAACAACTGCGGCTTCAAATCGTCAGCAGAAACGCTCCAGCCCGCCTCCACCTGGGGCGCCTCGCTGAACGCCGATGCCACGGTAATCTTGGTGGCATCGGTCAATACCTCCACCCCGGATACCCTGCGCTCCTCGCAAAGCCCCGAAGGAAGGTTGACCGTGACAAAGTCGCCGGCCTTTATACGCGCCAATCGGTCAAGCACTAAGGTGGTCGTGCCAACCACCTCTCGTACACGCCCGCCAATGTTAGCGCCCGCGAGCACATTATCGGCGATCTCGATGATGGAGCCAGGACGTACCGTGGCGTACTCCATCCCAGTGGAAAAACGCACACCGCGTGTCTGTGCACGCGAGGTCATCAGCACCCACCACCCCATACGCTGAGCCTGGCCCCGCGACGGACACATAAATGCCGACACATCAATTGCACGCGCCCCGTAGCGCGCGATGCCCTCCGGGTCGTCCACAGGTTCTACCTTAGCCCGGCCGAAGTCATCCATGTTTGAGTACGACACGCGAGCGACTGTGTAGCGGGTGCGTCGCCGAGTGCCGTTATAGACAAACCCTTCCTTCGTGACATTCGCCTGGTTGTAGGTATGAACCGGGGCCCCGGGCATATCGGCAATGGTAGAAATCGTGCCGGCGTATACGTAGCTCATGCCATGGAACGCCGTGGCCACGTCCTGGAGTACCCGATATGCATCCTGTCTCGAAGCGATCTGACCGACCACCCGAAAGCGCGGCTCCATTCCCCCCTGGCCGTCCGGCACCATCTCATCGCAATATTGCGCGATGCGATAAAGCCCCCAGGGATCGACCATGCCGATATTGACACGGCTCCCAAGCCCGAAGATATCGTTCGTGATTAGATCCAGCAGCACCCAGGCCGGATTCGAACACACCGATAGCTTCCAAGTTCCATCCCACTGCCCAACGTAAGTACGCGTGAGAGCGTCGTAATTGCTCGGCACGCGAATCTCGCGCCCCTTCCAGCGCACGGCCCGATTCGGGATCTGCGTGAATAGCGTCGCGGGGATCTTGTACCCGACCATAGCGATCATCGGGTAGCGCAGCTTCTGGTCGACCACCTCCGTGTACGACTCGATGTAAAGATCGTTCGACAGCGCCTGGCTGGTAGAGTCCGCGGTGAGGCGGCGAACGCGGATCGACCATTGCGTGGCGCGAGGCGGCAAGTCGATTCGCCGGGTGCGCGCGTAACGCTGCGTGGTCTTCCCGTCCATCGCCTCGCGCAGCACCTCCTGGAACGCGCCACCGTCCACCGCGAGGTCAATGGCATAGTCCACGCGAGCACCGCTAAGATCGCCGTTCTTGGTGTTCTGCGACATCAAGCGGTCGGTCATGAGCGTGACGCGAACCGCGTCCAGATCACGGTTCGATATCTGCTGCGTCCAAGCCTGCGCCTGCTTTACTTGCACGCCCACAGGTATCGTGTTCTCAGCGCCTGGGAATCCGGGGATAGGATCCTGGTTCTGCGTACCAAGCGTGAAGTGGACCTCGACGCCTGGAAAGTTCTCCGAGCCGTCTTCGTTACGGATCGGCGTGCCGTTCAGGAACGTGTCCCGCAGGATGTCTCCGGTATACGGCCCACCCGAGGGCCCTACCGTGATCAGGTCAAGAATGCGGGCATACTGGACGTTGTGCAGGCTGTCCGGCGCTTCTTTGGCCACGCGACCACCACCACCTCCCTTCCCCCCACCGTACCCGATCAAGTCGCGCACCGTGCTCTCCATTCCTATACCTTGTCCTCTGCCATGATGGCTTGCGATGCCACGGCGCTTCCGCACCAGGCATATCCATCCGGATCGCTGTAAACAATCGGGATCGGGTTCCCCTGAGCCTGTGTGTTGACGGGGCCATTGAAGTTGTAAGATGCGCCGTTCTCGGGGCTATCCTTTGCGGAGAGGCCTCTGGCTTGTGGAGACAACATCTGAACCGCTCCACCTGCAATCGAGGCGAATCCGGCTTGCATCATTGGCGTGCCCAGCCAGGACATCGATCCCGCCGAAAAGTAATTAATTGCAGCGCCCGCCACGATGAGCACAGCACCCAAGATCACCTGAAACAGACCGCCTCGTTTGTGGCCCTTTATGACCGGCGCGATGCGTATGTCCGCATCGGCAGGAAGTTCATCTTTCAGAGCGGCTTCGCCGATGCGCCGCGTCCCGTGCAAACAAGCAAACTCCTGCCGCTGCGACGCTGCCCGCACCATGTACTGTTCGAATCCCGGCACCATCGCCGACAACGCCCTTACCGCCTCACCAACGCTCGATACAGCAAGGCGATGCAAGCGACCAAAACGCGCGCCTAACGGACCGTACAGGCGAACGTTGACCACCGGGCGATCAAAACTGAAGCCCGTTTTGTGAATCTGCATTGCATTTACTCCTGGCTACTGTGCCGCGCGGCGAACAGCGTGCATTGCTCCCACATGCCGCCGTAAACAGCCACCTCCGAATGGCGGCCGTAAAAGTGGTGAAGCAGGCCGGGCTTAGGAATGAACACGCCGCCAGCGAGCTGCTCGCTCAACCCTTCATCGCCAAGGTAGATACCGCCGTGGTTCCCGACTGGGCTACGCACCTGCATGACGATCATGTCGCCGGGCTTCAGCGGCTCCCCTTGGGCGAGCTTCCGAAAGCCCGCTAGAGCCAAATTTTTCTCGTAGAGATCACCGCCGCGATGCCACCAATCGTCGGCGCGATCGAAGTCCATCAACGTGACTCCACGCACACGTTGAAACCAGTCGCGAATCAGGGTGTAGCAATCGAGAACGCCGTGGGCGAACGGACGACCAATGAGCGGCGCTTCGTAGCCGTCCGGCACAAAGCCCACGGGAGCAAGTGCGCGGGGCCTGGTGCCGGGTACGTCGCAGTGCACAGGAATGACGTACCAAGGAAGCTCTGACCAGTTGCACGCAACACGATCAGCGATCGTAGGCCCGTTGGGGCCGTTCGGGTGAGAATGCACGACAGCAAGGATCTCGCCCTCTTCTTCCGCTGCGATGTATGCCTCGCCGCTTATCCGGCATGACTGCTCCGGCGTGGCAGACTCATTGGTGACTGCGCGGTATACCTCACCGGCCATCGTTCGCATAACAAAGCCGCAGCACTCGCGCGGGAACTCGGCCACGGCATGCGCTTGCATGGCATGAATCGTTTCTTTCAACATCGTCTAGCTCCGCACTCGGTCAGCGGCAGGGAATGCAAGAAAGTTCATCACAGCGTCAGGAAATCCCTGACGGCGCACCTTGCACGATGAAAAAAGGCCAGGGCATTTATCCCTGGCCGGGTCTGTGGTCGGGTTGTCATCCTCATCGAACATGGCCGCGCCCACATACCCGCAGTAAGGCCCGCGGTAGCCCCCTTTGCGGGTCCATGCACAAACGCTCGTCTGGACAGTGAGATCTGGCAACTGCATATCCTCGGCGTCCATCACGCTGGACAGCTCGAAAACGATCATCTGGGAAGATTCGGATTGCTTCCATTCGATCTCCCACACCTCAGGCGGCAGATACTCCGTCGGATCCGCCGACGGGTTCCCTTCAGGAAAATTCTCCGCATCCAGAAACTGTGCCAGTGTGCGGATCATCGACACCTTGGCGCCGACCAGATCTTGGTACTGAATGCACAAGCCCGATATGAAGCCGGGCAATGGATTGCCTTCGTGATCTTCGCCAATGTTGCCGACCGAAAGCGTCGGACTTGGCGGCGGCCCCTCACCAACCGTTTCGAGCCCATCCAGGACAATCGGCCATGGGTTGTACTCCTCGCCCTGCCAATAAATCGGCCCGATCTTCAAATACCCATGAAACCGCAAGAATTCCCCACCGAATGGGGTCAGGTCCAGTGTGTACAAATCCACTGGGCCATCCATATCCAGCTTCTGGATTTCGGCATAAATCCGCTTTGCCACTCCAGTTCTCCTCAGTTTGCCGACATTGCTGAATTGGGCCGCCGATCAGTAGCTGATGAGCCCCAGTTCCTGCACATGACATGTGGCGCACTCTTACCGACGTCAGCAGCAATCGACTTTCCACTCCGACTGCTCACGCATGACGCAACAGTCCCGCTGGCGCCGCCTCTACCTATCGGCATTCCAGCGCTGACAATCGCCGTAGATCGTCACTGCGCATTCCATCCATCAATGTTCCATGGCGGCTGCTCCGTCACCACGTCGAACTGCTGCCAGCGCTGGTCCGAGAAATCAGCGCCAATCACTACCGAATAGCGCTGCTCTGACCATTCGATGATTTCCTGTATTCCCTCGTCCGGAACTTCGTGGAACTGTCCGGTGGGGCGCCACCCGGGAACAGGAGTGGAAACCATCGCACCGCCTACCCATTCCGGGTCGGAATCCGGGAAAGGATAGAAAAGAAGGCCCAGCTCCAGGCCGCGCTGACGCAGCAGGCCGATGGTTTCGGCTCGGATAAGCAGCACGCCATTTTTGGGGTTTTGAAAGTCGCTCATTTAAGTCCCGCCGCCTCCTTGAGTTGATCGGGTGTCAGGCGCCGGCGATAAATCCGAACGCCATAAATCCATCCGGTCATGGTGCTTCCCGTAAGCGTCTGGTAACTGCCAAGGGTCATCCTCGGATCCAGCCGCCCCACGTCGGCGCCGACACCCGGAAACGCTGGGGAAACCGCAACGGGATCTGATAGCGGATATCCACCGAGGTGGCACGTGTTCAGCAACTGCGTGGATGAGTCCCACGCGGCCGCCACTACGTCTCGTGACCTGTGAGGAGAAAGCTGCTGGGGCGCGGCCTGGCTGGAAGATTGGCCATCCGTAATCCATGCGAATCGGAAGGCCTTCGCAGTAACGTTCGTGCTGTTGGTTGTGGCATAAATGCCCATCATGTTGCGGCCGGAAACTCCGCCAGCATTCCCCAAGGTTGCGACGCCGCCAGAGTTGCCGCCGATGGTGTCCATCTGGCAATCCGCCCACATGGAAGCCGAGGAAAGCGAAGCCACGATTTCATCGGGGACGGTTATGTAGAACCCAGATTCGGCCCGCGATACAGACGCGCCACTAGCCTTTGGCATATACGACGTTACATAAGCGATACTCTCAAGCTGAAATCCGCCGTACAGGAATTTTCCCTGGGTCGAATCGTCGGGCCACAACATGGGTGGCCTACCACCACCCGACGACGCGGCGGTAGCAGTCACAATGAGCCGGCGCCACCCTTTCGGATACTTTTGCATGCTCACCGAGGTATCGGCGCTATTCGAGGAATAGGGCTGCGCCGTGTCATCGCTGGGCCGATAAATCACGCCCTGATATGCACCGAATCTGTCTGAATGAAACATCAGGCGAACTCTTACGGCATTCTCCCCATCAACTGTTCGGAAGAACATCGACGCCGTGTATCTCGTCCCTTCGGTATAGGATCGGCTGGAGGCCGAAGGCCCGCAATAAATGTAGGTCGATGGTTCGGCGCGATAGTCCATGACGGAGCATCGCTCGGATGGCAAAAGGAACTCGGCCGCGTTGTGCGAGGACCGAAGCTTGCCGTTATCCGATCCGTTCCAGCGGTCGGTTTCATATTGCGAGCACTCAACAAGGTTGCTCGAATTCAAGTCTCGGCGGAGCCCCCACCGCTGATTGTCATGGTCATACCCGATGCGCGGCTGACCAGCGGCGGCCAGGTACATCCTGTCCATGTCGCAATACGTGCGCGGACCGGCCGAACTGGGCGCCGGGCCCATCAGGCCAATTGGAAAATTTCCGTCCGTGAAATCGACCACATAATCGGCGTCGATATAGGGCGGCAGATCCGACACGGACCCAAAGCTGGTAGGGGTCATGGAATCGTCACTCCGTAGCTGTTCCAGATGGTGGAGGTTTCGCTTGTGGCGAAGAGCGCCCCACTTTCGGCCAGGTCCAGCACGGCCGGGTTTGCGATCCGAACCGAACCGTAGGGCGGAACCAAGGTCGGGCCGGCGATAATCCGAACCTCGTTAGGGCTGCCGCCGGTGTTCGTTCTGAGGAGCAGGGAAACAACCGAAGATGCCGCGTTCGGGTTGCAGCAAACCACGCCGACGATGCGCCACTTAGGGGATCCCGTGCTAGGGCCGAAGATGGCCGTAGTGGCTCCAGTCAAGGATGCCGGAACCCGATAGGTGCGCATGCCGAAAGAAATCCCGGCCGGGGTAGCAATCGTCTGGTTTGTTACGGACCACACAACGGGCTTGTTCGACCGTCCGATCATCCGCCACCCAGCAACCACCGAAGTCCGAAGGCCAGGCAGACGGATGCGGGTGGAGCCGCCCGCGGCCAGCAGCCGCGGGGCGAGCAGCGGCGTGAACGTGCTGGTATCGGTTCCATTCTGGAATCCAAGCTCAATGCGCGCGCCTTCACCCGCGGCACTCGCCAAGATATTCATCGGGAGCTGTCCGGTCTGAGACAGCACCACGTCCAGGCCAGCGTTGCTGATAGCCGTAATAAGTGAATCAGTGATCACGGCGTTACCTCGATGGGCGTGGCCCACGAAAATATGGAAGGATTTGCCATGTTTCCCTCAAATAGATGCTCTTGAATTTCCATTGGCTCGGCGCCGCGGGTGCGCGCTGCTCACCTAAGCTGGATGCATAACGAAGGTCACGGAAAGCGTGTACCAGCCGCCTCCCAGCGGAACCGGTTCATACCCCCCGCGCACCCGGAACGGCCCCAGGCTTCCCAGAGGCGGGGACCACAGAAACCGCTTCCAATCCCCATGGCGGTCCAAGAAGTCCTTTATCTGCTTGATTTCCGATTCCTTTCCGAAGAACTCCAACGGCCAAGACTCTCTTCTAGGATTCAGTCCATCAGGAGCAAACTGTGCGTATCCGTCGCCAAACTGGGCGCTCAGCGTGTTGAATTCGACTTTTCCCCTGGCCTTAGTCCTGGGGAGCCAGGTAAATACTTCCATCGCTAGCCCCTACTCGTCGCGTTGTAGAGCAGGCCGCCATATCGCAATTCGTTCGCGATGGTGGACCGCACCTGCGCCACCACCAAGTCGCCCAATTGCCTGGCCGACTGCTCCGAGCCCGCGCCGTCGTTCGTCTGTTGCGTAGTGGCACCATCAGCAATCGTGATCGTGGTGATGATGTTGATTTCGGCCGCGCCCGAACCACCTTGGGCCTGACCCTGCCAGTTCGGGATCTGGGCCCGAACGCCCAAGCTCCCGTCCGCAGCTCGCTGCAGCGGCATGATTGCTTCCGGGCCAGCTTCCGCGAAGACGCCGGCCCCTTTTGCAAATGCGAATAACTGCGGAGAGTGGTAGATGCCGTTGGAATAGGCGGACAAGCTCGGCGACGAGTAGACGTCCCCCTTTGCATTCGGCTTCACCCACCCATTGGAGGCGATCAGAGATCCGATTCCATCGCCGCCAGCCGCTTGCACGCTGCTCGCCATCACCTCCGTGCCAGCGGCTGCCCCGCTGCCAAAACCGAAGAGACTTCCAGCAACGCTCGTGACAAGCCCCATCATGGCCTGGCGCGCCGCGATTTTCGCCAGATCGGCCAGAACGCTTCGGGTGAAGTCGGAAAAGCTGGCCTTGCCCGAAGTTGCAAAGTTGGCGACCAGGTTCTCCATGCCGGAAAAGAGGGATGAAAACACCTGTTGGGACTGGCCCATCAGGTTGGCCGCGCCGTCGACCCACTCGTTGACGGCCAGCAGCGCGCCGTTCTTCCAGTCGGCCTGAAGAGCGACGCGCTGCTGCATATAGCCGCGTTCGCGTTCGACCTGAGCCAACATGGCGGCGTCGATTTCGGCAATGCCCTGCTGGTACTGCTCCGAATCTAATGCGCGTGCCCCGCCTTCCCGCAGAACCTTGTCCGTGAAGCCGTCGCGGATTCGCCGAAACCGATCCTGCGCCTGGTTGATCGAATCAACCAAGGCACGGTCGTTCGCGCCCAGGGTCATCGCGTTGATCTGGCGACTGACCTGCTGGTCGCGCGTGCCGACGTAGTTCTTGATATCGAGTTCAGTGGCCCGGATAGCCCCTCGGATCTTCTCCTGGTACTTCTCAATATCCGTGGCCTCTTGCGCGTGCGAACGCACGATCTGGGCCTCGAGCTCCTTTACCCGACCAAGGTAGCGCTCCCGCTCCGCCAACTGCTTCTTGCCGCCGGCGATCTCCGCCTGCCTACGCACGACCTCCAGCTCATCCTGCAGGGCGGCGCGCTGAGCCTCCGCGCGCTTGTGGATGAACTGCTCTTCCGACAGCAGGCCGCGGGCACGCTCGCCTTCCAGGCGCGTGTTCTCCTGCCGTAACGCCTCTTCCCGAAGCCGCGCCTGCGCCTGCATCGCAGCCAACTGGGCAGAAATGCCGTTCTGGCCGGCCGAGGTGGCGTCCTTGTCTTCGAACCTCTTTCGGGTCGCAGCATCACGCGCCTTGATGGCCGCGCCAGAGATCCGCTCGTCATTCGGGTTCACCGCCCGAATGTTCGCCTCGTGGCGCGCATTCTCCTGCAGCGCCTTCTTCAGTTGGCGCTCTTTGCTTGCCGCCGTATCAAGATCATCAAGAGCCTTGGCAGCCGCAATCGACGCCGCCTGCGCAGCAGCGTTGGCCCCCTGCGCCTGCGCTGTCGCATCTTCAGCCGCCTTTTGTTCCCGAAGCGATGCAAGCTCGGCGCGATCAGCGGCAAGATTCAGCTCAATCTTTTCCCTGTTCGGCCCACTCCCCCCTCGCCGGGCAAGCTTCTGTTCTCGCCGCGCAATCCGCTCTTCTACCTCCCGGATCTCCTCGCCCAGCGTCGCATCGCGGCCAATGGACTTCAGTACCTCCCAATAGCCCTCGGCCTCCTTCTTGGCGCCCCTCCATGCGCGTTCAAGGAAACCGAGTTTCTGGGGTGCCTCCGTACCCAGGTAGTCGTGCAGGGCGCGTGACGTTGCCTGCATCGCCGCTTCGCGGTTACCGGTCTCCTCCAGCGTGCGGATGTAGTCCCACTGGGCGAGCGACATGAAGTTCATGGAGCGGTTGTGCTCTTCCGCCCACTTCGTAACGCCCTCCGGCATCCGCGCGAAGTCCTTGGATATGTCATCCATGGACTGACCGGACACACGCTGCAGCCCCACCATCGTGGCGCTCAGGCTAGAGATCGTGTCCTTGGAGATCTGGCCGGTGGCAACCAACGACTCCACCGCCTGACGCGCCTTGCCGAGTCCGCCGCCGCCCAATTGCGCTGCGGCTGCCGACATCTCGCGAATGCCGCCCGCAGTGACTCCTGCATAGTTGCCCGTGAGCCTGATCGTCCGGTTAAATCGTTCGGTCTCTTCATGGCCCTGGTATGCCGCAACACCAACCGCAACCGCAGCGGCAGCCAAAGCCGTGTAAGGGGTTATCAGCTTCAACAGCGTGGAGCCGAGCGCCTGCGCCGCCGGGACGATGCCGCCGAACATATCCTTCAACTGCCCACCCTGTTGCAGCGCTACGGTCATGGGTTGCTGACCACCTTGCAACGACACAAAAATGTCAGTTAGCTGCGCCGGCACGCCGCGCATTGCGGCCGAAATCTCCTTTTCCGTCTTCCCGTAGCGCCTGGCGCCAGCTTCAGCGGCAGAGAATGCCGTTTCCTGGGCCTTCAGTTGGTTGATCAGCGGTGCGGCCTGGCCAGCAACGCCCAGTTCAGCAGCGCGCAGCTCCAGCAATTCGGATCGGGTTTTCCCAATTGCCTGCGCCTGGCGCTCCAGGCTTTGCAGGAAGCGATCCCCGGCGGTCGCGTATGCCCGGGCGCCAGCGGAGGCCGCGTCCACAGATACCGACATTTGGGAGGAGGCCGCCCCCACCCGCTCCGCGGCTGCAGCCGCACGGCCCAGCGTGGTTTCCGTCGCCGCAGCAAACTGCGCCGATGCGGCACTGCCAGCACCAAACGCGCGCAACAGGTCGGATTCGTCGCCGGTGAGCCGAACGCCGAGAGTCTTTTCCGTCATTTTGATTTCCGGCGTTGCGCCTATCCCTTGTTCTCAAAGACCTCAATGGCGGCCTGTTCCATCGCCCTGAGCTCCATGAACATCTCGCGGCGCGCGCGCCGCTTCACCCGTAGCAAGCGCAGCGTGGACTCGATTTCTTCCGATGCGATGCCAACCCGAACGGGATCGCCCATTGCGGGTGCGACCCAGGTCCAGCACCGCCCAAGCGCCAGAAACGCTTCGAACGTCGCCCAGTTCTCTGGCCAGATCTCGAAGGCCTGCGCCTGGGACTCGCCAGCCGGCCGGGCCGCTTCGATGACTTCCGGCGACGCACCGGCCGCCCTCAGTGCCGCCAGCACCTGATCGTCGGCATCGAATTCATCGCCCGATGAGCGAGCCCCGCCGGCCCAGTACCTGGCGGCCTCGATTAGTTTTTTTGCTTGGCCCCTTCATGGGCGGCGAAGAATCCGTTGTGCAGAGGGATGACCAGTTCCGGCCAATCTTCCAGCACCTGGCCCAGCGATCCCGCGCTGAAGGGAACCGAATCGCCGGACGCGTCTTTGACGCCGAGCCAGCCGGCCATCTTTTCCTTGATGAAATCGATATCGCTGGCATAGGAGTAGGCCGGGACGCTGCCATCTTCGCGAACGATGGGGTCCAGGCTCTGGGCCGCACGGGCTTTGTTCACCATGCCGTCCCGCAAATCGGCCAACTGCTCCGGCGAATGGCGGTGATATTGCGCGACGAAATTGATTGCGACGGGCTTGCCATCCGTTCCGTGGACGCTAACGTCCACTTCGATGGCAGCAATGGGGCGACGCGTAACGACGAAAGACATGAATGCTCTCCAGAATGAGAAACGCCCGGCATAGGCCGGGCGCAATGGGATAAGTGAGGAATGGATGCCGATGCGGCGAGCTGCTACTTGACGACGATTTCCAGCTCGTCGTTGCCGACGGCGCCGGGGTTGATGTTCATATCCAGGTTGAGCATCGCCACGCCGTCCTGGTCGGAGTACGTCGGATTGGTCAGTTGGGCGGCATTCGCATTGATCTGCACGATGTGGCCCACGGCCACGCCATGGGTAACCGAGAGCGGGGAACCCGCGCCGGAAAGCACCATGGTCGGCCAGTTCAAATCGGCGATGCGCGGCAGCTCCAGGACCAGCTTGCCGGTCGGCTTGCGGTCCGTGATCTCGGCTCCCTCGCACCCGATGAGCGTGCGCCATACCAGTTGGTTCGCGATATCGCACGACATGGACTGCAAGCAGCCCGTGTAGGCACCGAGGGACCAGGCCGGAGTATTCGCTTTGTTGACCGCCTTCGGGATCTGGAAGGCGCTGAAATTCACCCCTGCCGGCATCGCGCCGTCGGTGATGGGCAGGTATGCCCCCATGAAGCGATAGCGCAACACCGGGATGCTCTTGGCGGTCAGGTCGAACGCCACGGTCCCGCGGGCATCCACGATCTTGTGGAACACCCCGTCCAGGAAGTAATGCAGCGTGATCAGCTCGAAGTCGTCGGAGATCGGCAGATAGCGAACGTCCGTGTCTTCGGTGATGGTTTCGGCAAAGCCGCTGGCACGCAAGAGCGGCCCCCACGCAGGCGGAGTACCGGGCGTGCCCGAACCCGCCAGTTCGACTTCGAATTCCAGTTGTGCGTACTGGGTGACGGCGACCTGACCGGAATTGCCCATGTAAGGCCGCAACAGTTCACGCTCGACGAACTCAGCCGACAAGGGCGTCGCGGTCAGATTTCGCACCAGCACAGCGTCGGTGGCGCCTGCCGGTTGGGCGTCGGTTCCGCCGGAGGCCTGCAGCTTCGCCAGCACGACGGACTTTCGGGTTTTCTTAGCCATCATGGGCTCCAAAGAATGACGGCCCCGGCGGGGCCTGTTTGTGAAGCGCCAGCCCTACCGGGCCTGGCAATTGGCGCAGGGCGCAGTCCGCTGGACCAGGACACGTTCGCCGGTGACCGGATCGCGCAGATAGGTGCCGCCGCGGCCGTGGTGTTCGTCGGGGGGAGCGGACTCGGGCGCCGGCGCAGCCGATGCGCTCTCGGTGGGCGCGCCCTTGCCAGCGGCGGTCACCGTCTTGGTTTTGCTCATGGTTTCTCCAGGAAGTCACCGGTCCAGCGCATGCTCGTCGGTCTGATAGGTGATCCGGTATCGCTTGTTCACAACCTGCCGCCGCAGGTCGCCATTGACGTACTTGGGCTCATCGGTGCCGAACTCGGCAACCTCCACCACATTGGGGCCGGCGTATGCCATCACGACCGGGTGGGCCTGCTCGAACACCGCCTCTGCAAGGGCCTGGTGGTCATCGCCTGCTGTGTGAACGAGGACATGGATTTCGCGTACGCGGGTGGCGCGCGGCGGGTGAACGCTCTCCACCGACTCCCCGCCCAACTGCACGGAGATCACCATCGGATCCTCCCTGGCGATTGCCCGTACAGGCGATGACTCGACCTCGGCGGGGAATCCGGGTGCCGCCTCGAGGGCGTCACGCAGGTCCACGACGTATTGCATTGCCAGCGTGGTCATGGAAGCTGCTCCAGCATCGCGCGCGACCAGAAGCCGTCGCCTACCGCGGTCGGCTCCTGGCGGACTCGGTAGCGGACGCCCCCGATTTCCACCTGGCTGTGGTACGTAAGGTCGGGGACATCGGCAGTGGTGTACTCGATCTCGTAGTCGGTCGAGTGCACCAACTCCCTTTCGTCGATGACCTGCGGGCGGTCGAACCGAACCTTGAATGGAACGGGAGGCTCCGTATCCAGCAGCAACGCCGGCTCGCGCAGACCCACCGCATCGAAGGCTTCGTCGAACACGGAGTTATCCCACTCCATGGCTTCAGGCGCCCATCTTCAGTTTGATGATGGCCTTGGGCCGCGTCGGCAGGTGCAGCGGATTGGATTGGCTTTCGATCTCGAGCCCCTTCCCGAACGGCAGCGGCTCGACCCGCGTGTAATACGGCAGGCCGTCGGTGTTGACGGTTTCCATATAGTCGGCCGGCGCGAAGCGCGTGATGAAGAACTCGGGCACGCCGTCGGGAAAGGCGTAGGCCACCTCGTCGCCGATGAAGGGGGCCGCCCCCAGCTTTCCACGGTAGCGTTCGTAGGTAATGCCGCCGATTTCGAAGGAATCGGCCGGCTTGCCCCGCAGCTCGGCTGCTTGCGCGGTATTCAGGTACGTCTCGCGCACGCTCTTGTGGTTGATCAGCGTCTTCCAGAAGTCCTTGCCGCACAGCGCGCGAACGCCGCTGGCCGGGGTCGCGCCCAGGGCATCCTCGACCAGATCCACGACATCGTCCGACTTCTGACGAACGAGGGTGGTTGCGCTCGTGAGCTCCATCGGGAATTCCTGCTGCACGATGCCGAAGGAATGGTAAACGTCGAGCAGCACCGACGTGCCATCGGCATCCAGGATCTGCCCCTTGATGCCGCCCACGCGCTGATATTCGTGCGTCAGATCGAGTTGCTGACGGTGCTTCTTCTGGTACTTGGCGACCCGCGCCTCGGCCGATTCCAGCTCCGATTGGCTCCCGAATGCGCGGATGCCCTGGATTTCGTCGGCCAGCATCGTGGAACGTTGCGGCAAGTGCACGGTGTTGAACGGAATCAGCTTGCGGCCGGCCAGGACGACCGATTGGCCGACGCCGCCACGAGGCTTGGCGGACACCAGGCCCAGCTTCTGGCCGTCGTATTCGATTTGCACCACGGTGGTGGAAACGCCCTCTTCCGAGTAAAGGCCGAGCTTGCCGATGCGGCCCGGAATGCTCTCCAGCTCGTTGATGGCGGCGGTCAAGGCGGAAACCGTGAATTTCTCGTCTTGGAAGATATTGATATCGGCCATGTCAGGCTCCAGAAATAGAAACGGCCGCCCGAAGGCGGCCGCGAATGTTGGAAAGGTGGATTTGTGTTGGTAGGGATCAGCGAACGATGATGCCGGCCGCCTCCAGAGCTACGCGCGCCGGCGCATCCAGGCCGACGAGCAGATCGCCGACCAGCTCCGCGTCACGTGCGATGACGACGACCTGCTGATCCTCGTCGGACGCCGGGACATTGCCGTACAGCACGGCGTCGGCAGTGATCGGCTCGTCGGGGTCCGCCCCCGGGCCGGCGTAGGCGACGTACTTGCCGTCGTCACCCAGCGTGAGCAATTGCCCGGCAGCCAGGGGGGCAAGGGTGGCAGCCAAGATCGCGTTTTCGCGCGAGCGCTGGCCGTTGGCTTCGGAGAGGATGAAATCGGCCGTTCGGGCCTGTTGATGGATGAAAGGCATGGTGCTGACTCCTAGTGGGCAGAGAGGGCTTTTCGTTTGGCGTAGATCGCCTGGGGATTCGGCCCGCTCTGCTTCGGGGCCGATGAATTGGTGGGAGGTCGGTTATTGATAGGGTCGCCCGCATCGGCCACGACATGCTCGAACAGGCGCGCACGCGCCTGGTCTACCGTGAGGCCCGCAGACACGAAAGCGGCAGCCTTCTCAGGCAGCTTTGCTGCCAAGCAGATGCCGGCGATCTCTTTGGCTTGCGTGATCCGTTGATCCGCCAGTTCAAGACTATCCAGCGCACCGCTGAGCAGCACACCTTCCGCCAGATCCGCGATCCCCTCTTGCCGGCAAGACGCATAGACACGGGCGGCCAGCGCAGATGCCGTCGGCGCATCCGCCGGAGGAGCCGGGACCGGCTCGGGCTCGGGCTCGGGCTCGGGCTCGGGCTTCGGATCCGGCGCGGGCTCGGGGTCGCCCTCTTCCAGGGACTTGAGCATAGCTTTCACGTCGTCAGGCAGATTCTTGTGCTTTTGCAGCACAGCAGCCGCACTATCCGACATCTGCAGGCGCACGGGCTCCTCGATCAGGTCGCAAAATCCCAACGCCTGCGCTTCGAGCGCGGACATCCACGTGGTCGCGTCCATCATTTCGATGATCTTGTCACTGTCCAACCCACTCTTACGGGAGTAGGCTGCCACCACGCCGTCTCGGATCCGATCCATCATTTCTGCGGTGGTGCGCAGATCCTCGGCCGTACCACCAGTGATGATCCAAGCGTTGTGGATCATCATCTGCGTATTCTCGGGCATGATCGTTGGCTTGCCGGCCATCGCGATCAATGAGGCCGCGGAGGCGGCGACGCCATCCACCCGCGTGGTTACCCGACCGGCGTACCGACGAAGCGCGTTGTAGATTGCAAAGGCGTCGAAAACGTCGCCCCCTGGGCTGTTCAGCGACACCAAGATGTCGGCACCACCTGCCGCTGCTGCATCCAGTTCTGCGACGAACGCTTCGGCCGTAGTTCCCCAGAATCCAATTTCGCCATAAATGCGAATCTCGACCAGGGGCTTATCCGCCTGCGCGTTGACGGTGATCGAATACCAAGCCTTCTTTGCCATATTGGCTCCATTCATTGATTGAGAGGGTCGGGGCTGCCGCCCCCGTCAGATCCCGTCGCCTTGCCGGCGCTGGTCGTGTGCCGAGGATCGCTATCGAACACAAAGCCCTCGGCGTCGGCCGTTTCGTTGTCGGCACGAATCTCCGCCGCAATGTGGTCCGGATCGTCGCCCTTCTTGAGGATGATTGACGACCGGCTGGCAAAGCCGCTTCGCACCGACTCCTTGTCGGCCTGCGCGTCCTGCACGGGGTTGAAGTACGGCCATCCCTGGGGCACCCACAGCACGCGCAACCATTCACGGCGGCGGCGGTGGAAATCTGGCATGGGGAACGTGCCGGAAAGCGCCAGGGCGTCGATCCAGGCATTCCAGACGGGGCGGCAAAGCTGATGGATCACGCAATGCCACTGGTACTGCTCGATGAGCCGGTGAAACTCGTTGACCACCACCCGCAGCGTCCGATCGCTGATGCCGCGCAGGTCGCCCGTTGCGATCTCGTAAGGCACGCCGACAGAGGCAAACGCCCCCATCAACTGCTGCCGCATAAATCCCTCGTAGTTGTTGCCGGCGTCTGGCGGGCTGGAGAATGTCACCGCTTCGCCAGGTGCCAGCTCCTGCATCGTGCCCGGCTCCATGGAGACGAGCGGCGTGCCGTCGCCATCAATCTCATAACCGCCGGCCTCGCCCGTAAGCGGGTTATTCGGATCGGCATCGGGATCCGGTTTGGTGATGAAGCCCGCGAACAGGTTCGCCACCTCCTGCCGGTACATGACAGCGTCGTCCAAGTTGTCGATGGATTTCAGACGGAGCAAGACGGTAGCCAGAGCGGTTACCCCCCGTACCTGTCCAGGCCGCAACATCGGATACGCGTGGATAACCTGGTCGGCTGGCACCCTGACGATGTCCTGGCCTGCCGCACTGCGGCCAAATTCGCCAGGATGACGACGCCACAGGTGATAGGCGGTACGCCGTCCGATGGCATCGAACTCCACGCCATTCACGATCTCGCCGCCGTGCGGCAAGGTAAACGACCGCTCGACCGGCAGTTGGTCGCCTTCCATCTGCTGCAATTGCAGCGGTACGGAAAACCCGTCCTGCGGCCGCCGTGGACGCAAACGGAACAGAGTTTCACCATCCTGGAAGATGCTGCGCACGGCCAGCGCCTGCATCCCGTAAAAATCCAGTCGACCGTCGGCGTCGGCCTCCTGCACCCAGTCGGCCCACAACTCCTTCAGCGCCCGCCGGACGTCGGGGTCCGGGTGCTTGGGGTACGGCTGGATCCCCGTGCCGATCACGTTGGATACCCAGCGAGTGGTCGCAGTCAACGCCCAGGGGTCATTGCGCACGGCGTCGCGCGCCCGCCGACGCTGCAGGCCCAGATTTTGCGTCGCCGCAGCGTTCGGCCCCGATCCCGAGGGATTCCAGTTCCGCGCCCGGCTGCCCGTGGCGCTGCCGCTTTCGTAGCTGCTGCTCATTTGCGCGCTAAGGCGACGAGGCAAAAGTAGACTGGAACCACGATGTTTCAGATAACTCATCGGATCCCCTTGCCAGCGTTGCGCAGCCTGAACTGCCGCGGGCGCCCCTTTCCTTTGCTCAGTTCCCGCTCCACATGGGCGCGGGCGCGCATCAATTCGTCCGTACTGCGAAAGCGCACGCGCTTGCCGTCGTACTGGACCTCCAATTGGCTGTTCGCTATCGCGCGATCCAGCCTTTCCAGGTCCGCCTGGGTGTATGCCATGACCTTGCCTTATTGGTTTCTGTTCTGCGGCCTACCGGCGCCCCCGGAGGTAGCTGGAAGCCGCAACTCGCCGGCGCGCCGGCTTGACGGCCGGCACGGCACGCGCCGCTGGCGCCGTAGGCGCGACCTTCGCCGGGGCGGCTGGCCGCGTGGTTGATGGCGGCGGCGGGTCTACCTCATCGTCGCGCGGTGGCGGTAATGCATCGAGCTTTGCCGCCATGGCGTCCCACCAGGCATCCGTCTTGCGAGATAGGCCCAGATGCTCCGCCACCCATAGCGCATACACCGCGCAGTCCAGTGCTTCGACGCGCTTGCGCAACGCCGTCCACAGCGTTCGAACGCCGGTAGCCGTCTTGCGCGATACCCGCGCCTCGCCCGAGAACTGGCGGAACCATTCGTCCGACATGTCCTCGGAAAGGTGGACATAGCCCGGGCCCGGCGTCTCGATAGCCAGGCGGCTGTGCAGCAGATCCTTAGCCAAGTTCGTGCCGACGTGCCACAGGATCACGCCCTTCTTGATCCGCTTCCCTCGCCAGTCGATATCCACCTGGCCGGCGCCATCCTTGATGGCCTTCTCACCGAAGGGGCGACCGCGGACGGCAAAGACCCGGCGCGCCTTGTTGCGGCGCGCGAAGTCGTAAACCGCATTCGAATGGTGGCCGCCGCTGTCAATGGCCGTGGCATAGATGCTCATCTGCTGGCCGCCTTCATGCTGGAAGCGCCGCTCGAACAGGTATGTCGCCACGTTGGACCAGACCTCGTCCTCTGCCGGGTTGCCGTGGAATATCTGGTGATCCACGGTCCACATTTCGCCGCCACGACCGAATCCCCAGACACCGACCTCCACGCGATTGCCCTGTGTGTCGCAACCCGCAAGCAGCAGCACGCAGCCCATCGGGACGAGGTTTTCGGCCAAGCCTGGAAGGCGGTAGGCTTCAATCTCGGCGCGTCGCTTCAGCTCGTCCGCTTCAATCTTCTCGACCTCACCCTCCCAGGCCTGACCCAGGGTGGTATTCCAGAAGGTCTTCAGGGGCTCGTCGTCGCCCAGCTTCGCCTTGGCGTAGGCCTCCTGGAACTCGCGGACCAGCTTGGCCCAACTGACCATGGGGCTGTACGCAGTCCAGACATGGAAGGCCACGCGGCGGTGAGCCAGTATCACTTCGCCTGCGGCGTTACGGAAAACTCCATCGCGGTCGATGGTGGTGCCGTCTGAGCCGTACCAGAATCCGGCTTCCGATGCCTCCAGGTACTCGCTCTGCGTGATAAAGCAGCCGCAGTGCGGACATAGGTGCTTCACCGATTCCGGATCACCGTCGACCCACTTGAACCCATGCGGTTCGTCCTTGCCCCCCCAGGTCAGCGCATGATGCTCGTCGCAGTGGGGGCAGGTGATGTGATAGTCGTATCGCGCATCGGCGCCGGCTGCCCGCTTATCCATCAGGCAGGTCTCTTTCAGCTTCGGCGTGGATCCGACCACCATCTTGGGGAACGTTGCGCCCTCGAGGCGCTTGGCTGCCAACTGGCCGGGATCGCCTTCGCCGTCGATGTTCGAATCGAACGAGCTGAATTCGTCCAGGTACGCTACGCCGATGGATAGCCGCCGGTAGTTGTCGCCCGACCGACCACCGCGAAGATGCAGCACGCTGCCGCGAAACTTCTTCACCAGCAGCGTGTTGTCTTTGTGCCGCGCCAGCCGTGTCGGGAAGATCGGATGCATGGCCGTCACATCCCGAAGCATCGGCTCCAGCTCAGTCTTGACGAACTCGTCGCGCGCGCTGTCAGTCGGCTGCCACAGCGCCTGATTTCGCCGCTTGTGCTCAGCGAAATAGCCGACGGCGGCCAACAGGATCTTGGTGTAGCCGACGCGGGCCGACTTGATTACGTCGACCTCGTGCACGTCGTCGCTGCCGACGCAGGCGAGGATGGCTCGCTGAAACGGCCAGGCCTCCCAGCGCTGCTCGACATATGACGATTCCGCCGATAGATAGAAATGGCGCTCGGCCCATTCGCGCAGCGTCATGGGCTCCGGAGCGGCGAAGGATGCAAGCCCGCGTCTCAGCGCGCGCGCGACCGCGGCGCGATTGGACTCTACGAGCATTACTCACCCTCGTTCTCTTCGTCAGCCTCCAGGTCTTCCAGCGACAGGGATGCAACCGCATTGCGGGCCTTGGCAAGCTCGCGCCGCACGATGGTCAGATCCGCATCAGTCAGATTCGGCAGCCGGCGCTTCAACGCCGTCGGAATCGCATCCATAGCGGCGCTGACCTTTGTTCCGGCCCGCGTGAGCACATCCTCCAGCACGCTGACTGGGGCAAGCTCGCCGCGCGCGACCGCGTTTCCCATCTCGATCTTGTCCGCCTGCGCGGCATACAGGCGCGCCTTTTCCTCAGCCGGATCCAGCGTTCTCGCGTCCTCCCCAGCTTGGCGGCCGGCCGCGATGTCACGAATGTGTCCGCAATACGAAAGCAACCAATTACCCAGCGTGTCACCCGCAACCATGACGCCGCGCATAAGCAAACCGCTTACGGCAGGCTGCGTGATACCGACCAGTTGCCCGAACCGGGCCTGGGTCGTCTTCTTGTCAAGGTCGATCATCTTGCGGTGGACAGGGCCAGGTCTAAGGCGGTGGAAAACTCGGCGTCATAGCGTTCGCCGTAGACCGCCTCGGCCGTTTCGTAGAAGGGGAATCGCTGTGCATACGATGGCTGGGCCACCGCAAGCAGAACCGGCTTCACGTCGGCCCCGTGCGTCCCAGACTTCTGCCATACGCCCGCGGGCAGGCGCTGCTGGCGATTGCCAGACATGGACCCCTTGCCGCGGGAAACGAAGTACTGCACGCCATTGATGCGCTTGTAGCCTTCGGCCGTCCTTCCCACCTTCGCCGTTCGCGCGCGGCTGCGGGGCGTAGAGTTCGCCCGGTAGCCCTGCTCGCCGAAGGCCTGGAGGTATGAGAGCAATCGCACGATCTGGCCGCGCGACATGTTGCCGTAGGCGTCGATCTCGGCGGCCGCCGCCGGCACCGTATAGGCGCCGGCAGGCAATCCGACCCGAGAAAGCGCCCGCTCGGAGCGCTTGAATCGGCGGCCGCCGCCCAGCACCTGGGGCGGCAAGTACTTGTCAGCAGAAAGGCCCTTGCCGGCGCCGTCGCGGTAATCGACGGTGGCCACCAGGTTGTCCTTGGTGGCCCGGGCCAGCCGCAAGGCGCGCATCGTGTATGGCGTCGGCCGGTCGAACACCTCGCCGGTGACGCGAGCCAGCGCGTCCAGGATGTGCTGCCCAACCCGGTTCAAAGCCAGCGACGTGGCGTATGGCAACTGGCGCTGGGCCTGGCCGAAGAAATCTACGCCCTCCCTCATCGACGAGTGATGGCGCAGCTTCATAAAGCCCTCAGATATAAGCCCGCCGCCGAGGGAAATTCTCGGCGGAACACATTCAACGGCGGCCGGAAGCCCGCATGAATCGCGGCTTGGAGGCCGAAATTATTATTACCCCCCTTAGCGCGCCCGTGACTAGCGAGCGTTCGGGGTTCGAATTACCCTTACCGGACCGATTTTCGGAGGGGCCCCCGGGTTTTCCCTATAAAACCATCCCCTTTTATTGAAGGCCCGGGCCGCCTCGCTGCCCTTGCCGATCAATCAGGAGATTCGCAGCGGGACGTGACCGCTCCTCAGAGCAGCCACATTTATGTTGTGTATTCGTGTGTATTGTGTATAATTACACACATGAACAGCGCAGACCTCATCAAGCAACTGAAAGCCGACGGCTGGTATCACGTGCACACCGTGGGTTCACACCACCAGTTCAAGCACCCCACCAAGCCCGGCAAGGTCACAGTGCCGCATCCCAAGAAGGATTTGCCGATAGCGACACAGCGCAGCATCCTTAAGCAAGCCGGCCTGCGATAAGCAGGCCCTCCAGGAGAACCGAATGCTCTACCCGATCCACGTCAACAAGGACGAAGGCAGCGCCTACGGGGCGTCCTTCCCTGACTTCCCCGGCTGCTTTGCAGCGGCCGACGAACTCCATGACCTTCCCCGCGCAGCGCAGGAAGCCGTCGAGGCACACTTCTTCGGAGAGACTGAGCGCATTCCCGCTCCGTCCACCCCCGAAGCCTGGGCCAACCATGAAGACTTTCAAGGTGGTTACTGGATGATGGTCGATATTGACCTGTCCAAGGTCAGCACCAAGGCCGTTCGGCTCAACATCAGCCTGCCCGAAAACCTTGTTCACCGCATCGACGAAATGGCAAGGTCGCGCCACCTGTCGCGCTCGGCATTTCTGGCTATGGCCGCCGAGCACGAAATGGTTTCCATTGCCACCGACCACACTTCGGCGCACGCGTAAGCCGCTATAGCTCAATGCAAAAGCCCCGGCCAGTTTCCTGATCGGGCCAATGTTGATGCGCATCTGCTATGGTTACAAGTTCCTACACTTCAACCATAAGGTGGCGTATGACCGCTCAAGTCACGAATATCGTCGTCGAAGCTCAAGGTCTTCGCGTCATGCTGCAGGTCGACGATGGTTTATTTGTCAACGTTCTAGTGCCGCGAGGCGACAAAGATCTAAATTCATGGACGATTGGGGAATTAGCGGAAGCTGCCCGCAAGGAAGCCGCGAGGCGGTTGCCTAACGCGAATTGAGGAAAGCTACCTGAGTCTGCAACGTTTGGACTAGGCATGTTGTGTCGTCTATGCGGGAGTCCTGCATAGACTGGTGTTGCGATACTTCAGCCAAAACCGGCGCCAGCGCCCACAGCAAGAACCGCTTATAAAGTCGCTTCAACATATGGAGTTCCAATGAAAAAGCCCCGACCGGTTTCCTGGCCGGGGCTTAGATCGAACAAGCCGATTAGGACTACCCGATACGTCTACTTGATGCTTTGCGCAACGGCGCGCACCCACTCGTAAGTCCCATCCGAGTAATCGTTTACTCGGAGGCTCACTATCTTGTCGCCGTCACGCCACAGGACGGTCGTGAGACCATTGCCCGTCGACGAACTTTGAAGTCGGCTAAGAACCACACCACGTTTCACGCCGCGAATCACGAGGTGATCATTGACCCGCTCTTGGCTAACAAGCGTGTGTTCTTTGCCATGCTTCAGAGCGCGATCATTCAGCACTACCAACGGCCGCCCTTCGCATTTAAAGACTTGCGTCCAACCGCTATATTTTCCTTCGTATAGACTTCCCTGGACTTCTTCGGCCAGGACTGTGCAGTTCGACAAGTCGGAGCCCGCGACATCGGTGATCGCGACGGCCGGCTCCGCGTTTGGCAACGGCCCTGCTCCAGCGTATTTCTGGCGAGTCGCAATCATCTCAGCGTCAGATTGGAGAGCTGCGCTGGTCATGCGCACATCGCGGGAGCTACCCAGACGCATTGCTGCTGCGGGCCCTGCCTTAGCATCGCGCATGTCCAACGTGTGCCGCGCTGTGTCCGGCAACGCTGAACGCACCTCGGCACTCGTCGCAAATTCCGTGTCCGATGCCGCGTTAGCAGCTGCACCAACTAAGGCTGCCACAAGCGTGGCACTCATCCACAATCGCATTTTCATCATCACCACTCACCCATGCTGCAATCGATTGCCCACGTTACTTTGCAAGTCCAAAAGCCCGATCCAGTGGCGGATCCTGCCCATCCGTCGCAATTTTGCTCCAGCAGGGACGCCGCTTCTTGAGAATCATACACGTTTAGATCTCTGGATCCGCCCATCATATGGGTGCCCTCCACGACCCAACCGCTGGTCCAATGAGACAGCCAACTGATCGCAGCAACACGGGAAGTAACTGCTGGCCCGTCGTATAGGAATATTTCATCTCCGTTGTCGTGCATCTGGTGAGATTCGACCTCCATGTTCCACCAGAACGAATTGAAGTTTCGCTCCCAGGTGATCGACTCGTTATTGCCGCAGTTCGCACGCGAGAACATTCCCACGTTCCACTGGATCGATTGCGCAACGGCGGGCGCTTGAAAGATCAGAGCGGCGATAATAAGCAAAGAACTACGAAGCCAGTTCACGGCATTTCCTCCATTCGACTTTTCGAGTCGTCAATAGCCCACAACAAAAAACCCCGACCGGTTTCCCGGTCAGGGCTGGAATGGAGCGGACAGAGGGATTCGAACCCTCACTGCGCGGCTTGGAAGGCCGGCGGCTCACCATGAGCATGCCCGCAGATTGCGCGGCTGGGATTCGAACCCAGGGACTACCCAGTATTGGGTGCGCGCCCCACTGGACAGTCTGTAGCGGCATCACCCTTCGTCCAGACCTTTCGGCATCTCGGGCACCGCGCAAAAAGAAAACCCGCCGGCTTGCGCTTGGCGGGTTGACAGGTGCGTTTCGTGCAGGCGCACCTGTGGACGGGCAAATTGTCCCAGATCACGTCCCACTTTGCGAGAACTTCATGTCCCACTTTTCCAGCGATAGCACAACGAATTGCGCACACCGCTTCGGGTTGGGCGCCGCAGGATATGGCCTGCTTCCGCCAACTGCGCCAATACGCGGGTAATGGCCTTGCGATCACGCTCACGCTCGCGTGGGGCCAGTTCCCGCGCCCCCGTTGCATGCCGCACCAGTTCGACCATCCTGAAATCCCGCCCCGGGTAGGCCGCCATCAACCCGATAATTTCCTTAGCAAACTTCACGTTTCACCTTGTCTTTGAAGAGTCCCAAATACAGCTTGTATTCAGTTGCCGATACGGCATTGCCCGTCACCTGCGCAATCCAGCGCAGGGCTGCGGTGCGCCGTTCATGCGATTCCAGTCCCGCGAACCTTTCATGGCGTTGCGGATATTCCGCGATGATGATCATGCGTTCGGCAAGAGGCAGCGCCCGATGCAGGCGTTCAACAGCCAGCGCGTGGCCCACTTCGATTGGGTGATAGTCCTCCGTCTCAGGCACGTACCACGCCATGTTTCCCACGGGCGCGCCAGCCCAGCACCAACGAGCCCAGTTCCAGAGGACGGCATCCGCACTCATTCGATCATCCATCGCTCCGCCAGCCTCCAAGTACAGGCTCCTTCAGTAATGCCGCAACTCCTTCTCTCGCCATCAAATAATCTCCGGGGAATAAGTCACTTTCGGATTCAGATAATCGAGCAGCGTCGCGCGCGCCTCGTCAAAGCTTCGGCACACCTCAACGCGGTATCCCGCCCCTTTGAGGTATTCGATCCAATCCTTCTGGTTCTTGCTGATCCTGCCATCAGCAGTCTTCATTTCGATCCACAGCCCAGGGCGTCCATAGCGCGGCACCGGCAAGCAAAGATCCGGCACCCCAGACTTGACCCCCTGCAACTTCAGCTTGGCAGCCACCACAGCATGGCGCTGGCCGCCATTGGGCACATGAAACAGGCGCGCAAGCTCGGGGTAGACGCCAGATTGCAGGGCTGCCCACTGGATAACCTGGGCTTGTATGGTGTCCTCGCTGGGACCGGCAAGAACCGATGCGCCCCCGGACGCGCGAGGCGTACGCCTGGCGGGAGTATTGGGCCATCGCTTCATGCCTGCGCCCCCTGGTCCGTGCCCAGGCGCAACGCATTGCGCGCCATTGCGACAATCCCCGGCGAGTAGCGCTTGCCCTTCGGGTTCTCGGTTTCGGCGATAACCCGCTTCCACCCGCGCAGCGGATCACGGCCCGATTGGTTCAGGATCGCCCCCGCCCCCATCGCCTCCAGCGCCTTGGCGGCCTCTGCCGGCGTCGCATGGGTAGCGCCCGGAGCAGGCAACGCGACGGCCGGCGCGGGGATGGTCGCCCACTCGCCCCTGCCCAGTTCGTCCGACAGCGCCCGCTCCCAACGCGACTGCATCACCGAGTACCCGCAGTTCAGCAGGTCATGGGAGCCGACACGCACAGCAGCCCAGTACACGGCCGGATGGCTCCATTGCCCCATTTCGCCACGGCGACGCGCGGTCATCCCTGCAACGGCGTCATGGAACGCGTTCTCCGGAATCAGCCCCGGCCGGCACGCCTGGATGAACTCGCCCACGGCGGGCGGCCAGTCCGGGAACATCCGGCGGCAGGTCCGCAGCCCTTCAGCCACGTCGTGCGGCGTCAGCCCCTCTTCGTCGAACGCTTCCGCCCATGCCGCCTTCCAGTTCTCGATGCTCTGCATGTCCGGGAAGTCCTTCAGCCAGCGCCCCCCGTACGTGCCCGAAAGCCGGTTCCATAGGTGATCAATCAGCGATATGCCTTCCAGCTTCGCCAGCGGCACGGCCCAGCCGGAGCGTTCAGGCGTCGATTGTGCGACCGTCGTCATAGTCGTTGCCTCCTTGGGCGCGATTGCGGTTTACGTATTCGGTTGGGTTGAACTTGCCCGGCCTGCCGCCACCTTGGGGGCCTGTGCCGTTCGGCGGGGTGCCTGGCGGCTTGAACAGGCCCTGGTAGCTGCCGTTCACGCAGTGCCGGATGACCGCAGCCGGCTTCCAGCCCTGCTCGCGGTAGTCCGCCAGGCTTTCGAGCTGCTGCTTGACAGCCTGCTCCTTCAGCGGCTTGCCGATCTCCCTCCGGTGCATCACCCAGACTTCCCAATCGCTGCGATTCAGCCATTCCGGCAATTCGATGTGCAGCGCGTCGAAACCCGACGAGCGCTTGCGCGCGGGTGATGGTTCTTGATGGTTAATCTTTTGGTTCTTGACGGTTATATGCGGGTGCAGCCTGTTGCACCCTTTTGTGTCGCTACTTGCACCCTTTACGTCGCCAGTTGCACCCTTTACGTCGTCGTTTGCACCCTTTTCATCGCCGTCAATGGGTGCAGGATTTGCATCGTTAGTATTGGGTGCAGAATCTGCATCGTTTTCTTCGGGCTGCTCCGCCGGCTTAAGGGATGCAAAATCTGCACCCTTTATCCAGGCCGGCGAAATTCGGTACTCCGTGGCCCGACCGCGCCCCCCATGGCCCGCGTTGACCGTGATCAACCAGCCCGCCTCCTTCATGCTGGCAAGGTGGTTCTGCACAGACCGCACAGACTGGCGGGCCTTCTTCGCCAGCGTCTCGACATACGGAAAGATGTGCGTTCCGTCGTCGTGGGCGTGGTCCGCGAGTGCGAGAGCAAGGGCGAACTCGTTGCCCCCGGCCGGGTATCGGTCAAAGACCATGCCCGTCATCTTGGCGCTCATTGCGCACCTCCATACGAAAGTTGATACCCGCGCTCGGCTTCTTCAGGCCACTTGCCCAGGTCGATGATTCGCTGGCGCGTGAGGCGCAAGGCGGGGATGAAATAGCTCAGCTTCATTTCTCGCGAGGCCGTGGACTGATCCAGGAAGAAATGGCAACCACCGCAAGCGAAGGCGATGGCCCAGTCATGAGCCTTGATCCCCTTCCCTTTGCCGTCTCGCGTCCGATTCGAATGCGCCGAGACGGTGGTCTCCGTCCCGCCCCAGCAGTAGGTAGGCACGCGGGTAAGGCATTCCTCGCCCTCGGCAAGCGCCAGCAGCGCCGGGTTGCGGTAGACGGTCTTGGGCGGCTTCTTGCCCTTCTTGCGCGCCTGCATGGCGGCACGGGGCGGCGGCATAGGCTTGGCCCGCATCATCGGGGCCTTCGCCTTCAACGGCGCACCACGTTTCATCGGAGTCTTCTGCCGGAGCGACGTCTTGCGTTGCAACGTCATGCCGCCTCCGGGGACTTTCGAACCCGATACCAGGCGGGAAGCTGCCAGGCGTTCACACGCCGCTTCACCAGGCCAGCGCGTACCGCATCAAACAGGAAGGCGCTGACGGCGCAGCGGGCCGCTTCGTCCCGCGAGGTGCTGGGCCAAGGATCGACCGGAACCAATGCAGGCTCAACGATTTCCCGCAGCGCCCTCACTTCGACCCGGCGCGCCGTGTCAATGATGGCCTGGCGAACCGCCTCCACCGTCTCCGGCGGCACCCGGTAGCCCCTGAACATGTGCAGGCAGTCAGCCATAGATGCCGCTCCACGCCAGAAACGGCCGGCGGATGGCCGTATGAAACAGGCCTGCCGCCGTGGCGTTATGGTCCAGTTCCGCGCGGCTGGTGATCCCGCAGATGTCGCGCACGTACTGCGCTGCGTGCTGGCTGGGGGACACGCCTTCAGGGGCGGCGCCGATGCGGGAAACAACCCACCGCTGGAACTTCGCGCCGCTGCACATCATTGCAGCCGTGCGCGACAGCGCCGCCCCCTTGCGCCCTGCGGACGCAACACGCGCCCGCACAGGTACTCCCGATGTTCCGCGCGTCAGCATTGCACCCTCGACACATTGCGGGCGCCACGAAACGCGAGGACGGCCAACTCCATGAACAGCGTGTAAAGCGCGCTGCGCTCATCCGGGTCGATACGCCCATCAGCCATCGCGTCAAGCGTCGACGAGTTCAAACCGCCGACCTTCGCCCCGACCTGCAGCACCTTTTGATGAATGGCCTTCAACTCGTCGGGCCAGCCTCCCTCAGGAGGCGACGGCACGTCCAAGCAGGTCAGGCCATGCTCGACCGTCGCGTACGTCTGCGCCCAGCGATGCGCAAAACCCGCTGAAGCCGCGTACTGCAACATCCACTCGGTCAGCAAGTCGGCAATCTCGAAGGTCATCGACTCACCTTCCTGGCCGTTCAGCTTGGCGCGCAGCGATTCGTAGTGGATCCGCTTGCCACGTCGCTCCGTCAGGAACGATGCAGCCTCCTTCACGCCACCAGGCGTACTGCGGACATCGTTGTAGAGAACATCAAGCCAGTTGTGGGAGGGATGGCGGCAGGTCATTGGGTCTTACCTTGGAATCTAGAAAAATCAGGGTTTCGCTCTTACGCCACCATCCCTAAGATGCGCAGCATGGAAAGCAACCTTCAAACGTCCAGCGGTCCAATCTGGACCTTTTCATCCGGCTTCGCCGGCGGAGGGGCCAAGCCTTCGGCTGGGGCATCCAATGCGCTGTTGAAAAACCAGTCGATCACCGGCACCAGCCGACCGTCGGTAACGCGAGTTCCGACGATCACGGGTGTGAGCGGGCCCAAGTCTCCGAGGGCGGCCTGTTGCCAGGCCGTTGTTTCTTCCAAGCTACGCATGGCAAGGCTCCTTAAAGCAGGCGGCCGGCCCTTTAGAATGATTGCTCTCACACAACACACTCGCCCTCACAGGAGAGGACCGACCATGACCGAGAATCCGTTTGGCGACGACGACGCCACCTCTACTTCCGAAAAACGGCAGTTTCTGGTTCTGCTGTCTGCTGGCAAGGACAGCCTTTCCATGACGCAGGCCGTCGTGCAGAACATCAAAAAGGACGTGGATCCGAAATCCAATCCCTTGTGGATCGACTCCAAAGGCATCGGCATCCTTGTAGAAACCGAACTTGTGGCCGCGTCGATATGGAATCGCGCCATCGCTGGGCTTGACCATGAACGCAGCGAAGCTCTCAAGGACATGTTGGTCCTGGAAATTGGCCAAGACTGGATGGCGCGAAAAGACGCCGCCGCTACACACTGGCTGACTACGCATGTCGGCGAACCTCGCATGGTGCCGCGTGATCAGCTAAAGCGTCGTTGAGGTCCAGCTTGCCAACCAGGTGGGCCCACCGTATGGACACGCCTACCCCGCGAGCCATGCAAAGCCGGCACGTCCGGACAGCAAGGCGACTCCCGCGCTTCTCGGCCCAGCCCCAAACCCACATCTGGCTGCAGAACCAGTTGGCGAAGCGATCAAGGATGGCGGAGCTACGCATGGGCGGGCTCCCGGATATGAGTGGGCGGCGCCCAGTCGCTATGATTTTCGTCGTCAATGAACAAATCTTCTGAAAAGGGACTGCCATGGTGACTCTCAATCGAGAGACTCAACTGACTTGCCTTCAACGCCTGGCGGCGGAGTATCCGAACGAGGTGGATGTAGATTCCTGGGAAGACGAGTTGCCTGACTGCTCCGTGAACCTTGCGTACCTGCATGAGCACGGCTTGATCAGCGCAACCATCGTGCGCCCCATGTCCGAGCCTGCTCAGGTCGTTGCGGCCTGCATCACCGCGCGCGGGATGGATTTCCTGGCCGACGATGGAGGGCTTGGTGCGATCCTCGGTGTCGTGACCGTGCGACTCCATGACGACACCATCAAGGCGATGATTGAATCTACGATCCTGCAATCGGACCTCCCGCAGCCAGAAAAGAAGAAATGGATCGATCAGCTTCGATCGCTGCCCGCCGAGACCACAAAACACCTCGTACTGAAGCTCGTTGATAAGGGCCTGGAGTCTGGGCCGGCAGCACTTGCTGCAATCGGAACGCTGCTGGGGATATCCTCATGAACAATGCGAACCCCGCTTCCGGACTCAGTTCGATCCAGAAGCCGTCAACATCAGTGGCCACCTCCATCACGCACTGGCCGTTGTGGAACACCAGGGACGTAGGGTGAAGCTCGAGAGGCCGCGGCGGCTTAAGCATGGGAGGGCTCCTCGGCCTGGGGACGTTGAAGCTCCGGCCAGATGCGCCACCAATCAAGGGGCCGGAGATCGCGCCGCGAAACCAGCCCACCTGTTTCTCTCTCGATGACCGCGCAATGCTCTACTGGGACAGGCCTTCGGCCAGTCCGCCATTGATAGACGAGCGCGGGCGATACGCCCGTGGCGCGTGCCAGGTCGGCTGAGCTGATGGATTCGGGCCGATCTAGGTATGTGTTCAGATCCATAACCAAAACTATAGCGTTGCTACAGTTTCATAGCAAGCCATGCTATAGATTTATTTGAATAGCATTGCTACATGAAAATCTGGTCTGTCGAAGAAGAGGCGGAAAATCTGCGCGCGCGCTTTCAAGGCGTGAATCGTGCCGCCTTCGCTCGAGATCACCATGTGAAGGGTGGGCAAGCGATGATCTACCAGCACATCACTGGTCGCCGCCCCATGAATCTGGAAGCTGCAACGGCATATGCCGCAGGCTTTGGCTGCGGCCTTGGTGAGATCAGTCCACGATTGGCGGCCGAGGCCGGACGTGCTGCGGCACTGAGTGCTGAAGTGCTTCCGGTTGAGGCTCAGGCCAGTGCATGGCCATTCCCCGAAATTCCAGAGGATCAAGTGCGCGCACTGCCGCCGACGCAACTAAACGCGTTGCAGGGTGCGATGGCGCTGGCTATTGCACAATTGAAGCTCGGAATCAATGTGTCGCCGCCCCCGGCGGCGCCCCCACGCCAAGTTTCTCGCGGATCGCTGGTGGACCTGGATGCCACCGACGATCAGTTCCCCATGCGCATCAAAGGCTTGCCTGCTGCCCCCTGGGAAGGAGGCAAGACGACCAAGCAGATGGAGGACACGGCTGAAGGCGTGTTGATCAGCCACGCAGTGGATGTTGGGCACGTGCCTGATTCCGGCTACTCGGCGAATGATCACGAATTCATTCCCATCCCGGAATTGGATGTACGCCTAGCCGCAGGCACTCTCGGCATCGAAAACTACCAAGAAACGGAGATTGGCCAGATCCTGCTCCGCCGCTCTTTTTTGGAGTCGTTCGGTTTGCCCATTGATCGGATGCGGATCGTCTACTCAGACGGGGACAGCATGGAGCCCGCTATCCGCAACCGCAACCCGATGCTTCTATTTATAGAGCGCATCCAGGACATGCTGCAGATCAACCGGAGGATCGTCTACGCCATCAATCAAGGTGGATCCATGCTGGTGAAATGCATTTCTCGCACACGAGATGGAATCTGGCTGGCAAAGTCGTTGAACCCTGCCTACAAGCCCATCCCATTGACGCGGGATGATGGCCGGGACGTCAACATCGTCGGCCGCATCCTTTGGTCCCCCAATGACTTGAGGAACGGAGTTGACGAGCGGTTACTGCGGACCTAACTCCAAGCCACGGGACGATGAATGCTCCTGTAAAAAGTTACTGCTAAGAAGCAAGCATCTATGATTGAGTGCGGGCGGATGCAAAGCCATCTCCGGATGGCTTTTTTGTTGTCTGACTATCTCTAATTGATCATGACTATCCATGTACCTGGGCAATTAGGCCCAGATGCAGGAGCCAGCATGATGAAGTTCATCATCTGGGTGGTAGTAGTGCTGGTACTGGCCCTCTGGGCCCAGCCGGCCTACTAGCCTCCCAAAAAACAAAGCCACCTTCGGGTGGCTTTGTTTCAGCGCAAGCGCCCCCTCCCCCTTAGGGACTTATTGGACGAGCGCTCTCCTGAGCTTTATGGCGGCGGGCCTCTTCAGCAGCCTTCGCGGCTGCTTTTGGCGTGATGAACGCAACGTCACAACATCGATCTCCCCACTGGGTCGCACGGATATGGACCGAGGGCAATTCCCAAGCTGCCCAGGGAATTTGCGTCCCCCGTAGATCTTGGGAGGTTGGCGCGCCGAATCGCGCCCCTATGGAGCCGATGATCTCGCTAAGCGGCGCCCTATTCTCGGCGGTGCTGTAGTCCATACGCTCCAGCTCTCCGGCGGAACTGATCGACACGTTAAGCCGCCCATACATTGCCCAGCGCGGCTTTTGGGCATCCGGCAGGTTAAGCGCCCCATATAGACCGCCGTCATACTTGCTCGGCTTATCTATGAAGCACGTTGCGGTGGGTGACGCCACTTCCGAATATTTACAAACCTTGGGCGGCGGAGAAAGCTTCCCTCCCAAAGGCAACCCAAGAATTGTTATCGGTTCTGCTGCCGCGCCCCCCGGCGCTGCAACCAGCAGTGATACGGCCGCAACCATCCTTATCGCTAACGTAACCCGCCCCCGGGCACCACGTTGCGCGTCTATGAAGCTGCGTGCGGACATTCCTTTCCTCATCAGTAACAAATACTCATTTGATGTTATCGCATCGCCATGAATCCCATTGTGGCCTCGACTCGATTCCACTCAAATCTGTAGCGTTGCTATTGATTTTTAAATGTAGCGTTGCTATATTTCATTCAACGCTGCAAACGCGGCGCCAGAAACACCCCCACGGACCCGCAGCCAGCAGTCAGGGCATCGCCTCAAGCGGGAGACGTCACCGCCACAAAGTCGGAATGGGGAAGGCGAGCATCGCTCCTTAACAACCTGCCGCCGATGTTGCTCACCCCGCCCGTGGGGTGTTCGTCCGGCTCAATCGCACCTGCGGGCATGGCCGCAGCTCTGCGCGGTGTCCCTGCCGTATCCAGTCCGCCAAAGCGCGGTCCACGGGTCAATAGGGTGAGGCGTAGACGGCCAAGAACAGAAACGGTCACGCCGGTTGGAATCCCGGCCAGCTTTACCGAACCGCTGAAAAGCGGGTTTCGGCCAGCACCGCGTGCGGTGCTTACCGAAGCCATCAACCCCGCCACCCGGCGGGCAACAGGGAGAACAGCAATGCCGAATTGGATTACCAACAAAATTCGAACCAAGCCGGAGATCATCAAGGCCATGGTCAACGCCGAGGGCCACGTGGACTTCGCCCTGCTCTCGCCGTTCCCGGGTGAGTTCCCTTGGAATTTCGTTTCCTCCGCTGCCGAGCAGTTGGCCGAGATCGTCGCTGGGGTGCCTGTTAGCGACCATCCGGCTATCGCGGCGCTTGAGCGCTCCAATCGCTCACGGGCATCGCTGGCGGACCTCAGCCGCGATGAGGACTTCGAGCAATTCGTGCAGATGCTGCGCAACCATCGTAAGTGCGGGTTCCTGCATTCCATGGATTTTGCACGCGCCACCTGGGGAACGAAATGGAACGCCTGCGAAAGTAAGGTCGACGAGCCCGCCGGGCTCGCTTCATTCGATACCGCATGGAGTTGCCCGATGGGCGCATTGGCGGCGTTGTCCAAACGGTTCCCCGAAAGCGATATCCATGTGACGTACGCCGATGAGGACATCGGCAGCAACTGCGGCACGTACACGCTGCGCGCCGGCAGGGTTGTGCAATCCGACATAGCCCCGTACTGGAGCGAAATGACCGACCAAGAGAAGCAGCACTGGACCCGCTTCGCCCGGGAAGTGAAGGGCTGGACCGCAGACGACGCCGAAGAATAACGCCCCCCACCACGCCCCCGCAGGGGTTCGGAGAAATCCGTGGAACACACCTACGAAATCTACATCGCGCGCCTGGCGGCCTTGCTGCGTGACGCGCCTCCCGGGGCAATCCTGCTGCTCGGCTCCAACCTCGGCGCGACGTGGATGGACAGCGCCCCCGTCTGGTTCGATCTGGATGCCGGCGTCAGCGGCGCCGCAGACTTCGACCGCAGCGCCTGGGACGATGAGCTGGGCTGCTGGGACGGCGAGACGCCCGAGGAAACCTGGGGCGCGCTGGAAAAGACGGTGTTTGCCTGACGACCCCGCCCCGGGTGGGCGACACCGTCGAATACCGCGAAGTCATCGGCCTGACTGAGCCGCAAACGTTCAAGACCAAGACCCCGGCCGACGTGCTGAGCGGTCATACCGCTGTCGTCTGGCTGGAAGGCAAGCGCGGCTGCGTAGCCGTCAGCCACTGCACGCCGATCCCGGCCTGATTCCCCAGCACTGAGGAAATGACCATGCCGAAGCGCAAATGCCGGTACCAAATAGTTTCCCGAAACAAAGACTACGCGGTAACGAAATCTGGCCGGGTAATCATGACTGGCAATACCCGCAAAGACTGCGAGCAGATGCTCTGCGGCTGGCTCGGGGTCAAGGAATTGCCGGAAAGCTACATCAAGGGCTACACGGTTTCGGTGTACGCCTGACAGCCCCGGCTCATGCCCCGCGTGCGGGCATGGGCACACCGAATGGCTGGATGACTTCGCCCTTCAAGACGGCCAATAAATGTCCACGAAGGGTCTCTTCTTCCCATGTTCGAGCGGCAACACGGGGGCTTTGCGACTGAGCCATATCAAAGAGTGCGGTGGACACCGGCCAACTGGTCCTGGCACCCCGGGAAGACGGGGACCATCATCGAAGCGGCGGCGTGGATAGGACACGCAACCAAGAGCATGCAGAAGCGCCACGTCTACGCATGCGGGGGTGGCAGAGCCGGTATCAAGCCCGGCCCGCTTCGATGATGGTGAAGCGCCTTCGGGCGCTCGTTCTTAGGAGCGCGGCGACGGCCGGCCCATCAACCAATTCGCCCGAAGCTTCGGCATGAGGGGTAGACCGCCGAGAAATCCAGGCGGGCAGTCCGGTGGAAACCCGGCGCCCTTCGGCCGCTCAGGGCGGCGCATTCCCTCGGCAGCCCGCCGAACAGGGGTCCAACTTTGTGCGAAAGGCGCGCCCCTGGCGACGGGGTGCGCCGCCCTGAGCGTCCCTCCCACCTCTTCCGTAAGGATCCACTCATGTTCGCAATGCTCACCCAGCAGATGCGCCAGTTCGGCGCGGCCCTGCTCAACGTCCTCAACGTGATCGCCAAAGCGAATCACTGGTAGGCCACTTTCCGCAACCCCGCGACGCCCGGTCGGCGTCAATCACCACAGAGGAACCCATGCCCGAAATCACCGTCGGCCAGACCTATCAACTGAAGCCCACCAGCCCGCGCGGCAAACCCGTCACGGCGAACGTCACCGCCATCACGCGCCGCGGCCTGGGTCACACCGTCGCCTACAAGGTCGACAACAAAGTCCATCATTGCTCGATGGGCAACTTCAAGAACCGCCTGGCCAGCTAATCCTCCACCCCGCTGCTTCTTGCGCGGGGCTTCGGAGAGCAGGCCGGCGCCGTTATGTCACCGGCGCAAAAGTGACTTTCCATCGTGAAGAGATGTTCGGGCCTCCCGGCCTGCTCCCCGAAGCCAACCACCGCGCACACCGCGCAAATCCCCATGCCCTCAACTATCCCCGCCATCTGGTGGGGCCTGGCGCTGCTCGCCCTGGTGGCGGTGGCCCTGGTCCCCATCGGCGACTACTTCACCCGCCGCCACGCCGCGGCTGATTCCTGGAGCCCCACATGAACACCATCAGCGCAAGCGTGCCCCCGGCCCGCATCCGCCCCCTGGCCCTGGGCGCCAAGGTCTGCCGCAAAGTGGGCGGCCTGATCGCCCCTCGCGACCACGCGGGCAAGGGCAACTGGGACAACAACGCAGATATCCCGCCCCTGGTGGCGTGGTGCGCCGGCATTGGCCTGGCGGCGTTCCTTCTCTTCGGCCAGCAGGTGCTGGGCTGGATACTCCGCCTCGCCCTATGAACGGTATCGACTTCATCTTGCGCGACCGCGCTGGCTGGATACTGCCTATTCCCCTGCCGCGACGCCGGCTTCGCTGGGTCGGCGCAAAGGCCGAGGCGATCAAGCCCGAGGAAATCGAATTTATCCGAGCGGCCCGAGGCCGGCTCAGCACCTACGAACTGGCCGCGTGCTACGGCGTGTCGCCGCAGACCATCAGCAATATCTGGGCCGGGCGCTGTTCCGCCGGCCTCTCCCCGCGCCCAGCGCGCCCCCGAGCCAAAAGGAAACAGCAATGAGTGCATTTTGCGTATTCGGCATGACTGAGCCTATAGCGCGCAAGGCCGCCGCGAAGGCCTGGGAAAAGCATCTGACCACCATGACGAAGGAGGTCCGGGCGTGCCTGACAGACGCCGATGAAAAGGCCTGGATTGAAGTCAGGACGGAATACCTCTTGGCGAAAGCGAAGGCGGTACAGGTTTCCGGCGCCTTCGACGCCCCCCAGTTCGCCGTCGATTACATCGTGCTCACGCAACGTATGCATCGCACCTCCCGCCTCCAGGTAATGGCGCGCGGCGAGAAAAAGGACGCCAACGGCGCGCTGGTCATCAGCAAGTCCACCAAGAAGCCCGTCATCGGCTGGATTCCCTTCTCCTCCTAAATCAAGGCCCTCCTCCATGTGGTTCAAGAACCTGAAGATCTACCGCCTGTCCGCCCCTTGGACGCTGTCCGGCTCCGACCTGGAATCGGCCCTCGCCCGCCAGGCCTACAAGCCCGGCGACAACCTGGAAATGCAAAGCCTGGGCTGGATCCCGCCACGCGAAAACGGCGGGCTGGCCCATGCTCTAGGCCGCCAGATCCTACTGACGCTGCGCGCCGGCAAGAAGTTGCTGCCCGCGACCGTCATCAACCAGGTAGCCAAGGCCCGCGCCGAGGAAATCGAAGAGCAGCAAGGCTACAAGCCCGGCCGCAAGCAGATGAAGGAAATCAAGGAGCGCGTCACGGACGAGCTCCTGCCGCGCGCCTTCAGCGTGTACCGCGACACCCGGGTGTGGATCGACACGCAGAACCATTGGCTCG
>Ga0222420_100217_pt1 | contig 65158 bp, 53 predicted proteins | sample 3A2ome_FD_182470 | JGI IMG/M metagenome (GOLD analysis project Ga0222420, IMG submission 182470) | Enriched microbial communities from leaf-cutter ant dump, University of Wisconsin, Madison, United States - 3A200A (version 2) | ecosystem: Environmental > Terrestrial > Nest > Insects nest > Nest...
AAGTGAACCTGAAAACTCATGTCGCCGCCGCCTGCGCGTGGCGGTACGTTCGGAATTGCAACGTTCTGAACCACCGCAACGCGACAGGAGGCAGCCATGTCACTTTACGCAGCGATCGATCTGCATTCCAACAACAGCGTGCTGGCGATCATCGACGAAGCCGACAAGCCCGTGCGGCAATGCCGGCTGACTAATGATCTGCCGATCATCCTGAAGGAACTGGAGCCTTTCCGCGACGAAGTCGCCGGCGTCGTCGTGGAATCGACCTACAACTGGTATTGGCTGGTCGACGGCCTGAAGGCGCACGGTTACTGCGTGCACTTGGCCAACACGGCCGCCGTTCCCCAGTACGCCGGACTCAAGTACAGCGGCGATGAATCCGATGCCCGCCATCTGGCCCATCTGCTGCGGTTGGGGATTTTGCCCGAGGGCTACATCTATCCGCGCGAGGATCGACCGATACGGGACCTGCTGCGCCGACGGTTCCAACTGGTGCGCATGGCGGTTGGCCTGACGCTGTCGATCCAGTCGACCTGGGCGCGGCACACGGGCCATGGCCTGTCATCCAATGCGATGCGGCAGCTGACCGGCGCGGCCATTGAGCGAGCCTTTCCCGACGTGTCGGTCCGTTTCGGCTTGCTCACCCATTTGCAGGTCTGGTGCGCCATCCAGGAACAGGTTCGGCAGGTGGAGCAGTGGATCGCCGATGCGCGGATACGGCAGCCGGAACGGATGGCGTTGCGTTCGGTGCCGGGCATCGGCTTGATCCTGAGCCTGACCATCGCGCTGGAAACCGGTGACATCCATCGCTTTGCCAACGTCGGCGACTACGCCTCGTACTGCCGCATGGTCAAGAGCGAGCGTATCTCCAACGGCAAGAAGAAGGGGCAAGGCAACCGCAAATGCGGCAACAAGTATCTCGCCTGGGCATGGATCGAGGCGGCCCACTTCGCCCTGCGGCACAGCCCGCCGATCCGGCGCTGGTACGACCGCAAGTGCAGCAAGCGTCACAAGATCGTCGCCATCAAGGCCGTGGCACACAAGCTGGCACGCGCCGGCTACTACCTGCTGCGCGATGGCGGCGTCTTCGATGTGAAGCGCGCCTTCGGATAAACCGTCATGCCGGCGACGACGAGCTCGCAACGGGGTTGGCTTGAGCCAGCACTCTGAATAGCCGTCGCCGCCGGCGCCGCTTTCGATGAAACCGCCCATCGACCGAGCCATCCAGGGTTGATCCGCTCACGCGAGATCATGCATCTGTGCACCGCTACCGCGGTCACATGGACGGATCGATGGCAACCGACGAGTGTTTGGGAGCGACAGCTCACGGGCGCCGCAGCGCCTTGAACCAGAATGGTGACTGGGCGGGATCATCCCGCACCCACGACCAACATCAGGCGTCGGCCTCTTCGATCGCGACCGTCAGTCCCACTCCGTGCAATGGCGCGGAGCGGGCTTCTTGCGGCCTATTGACGGGAGCGGCGAAATGGCGACCCCGTTTTCGCGCAGCAGTCAGTCGGGTAAGTGAGCTTGATTCCGGCGTCTTATGCTAGCTTTCGGTCATCGATTTCCTCTAGGAAATCAAGTTTTGTTTTGAATCGACCGGAGTTTATAACTAACTTCACGTAGAAAATCCAGACGTGGGTGAAAAACTTTGATAGCTCTACAATATCACTAGATGAGTGTCCGTGATGCAGATATTTTGATCGCAAACCATACACACGACGTATATTCTTAATAATAGCCTTTCTTTCCGATAATTCTGGCGATGTAAATAACGCCAGTCTCTCAGCAAGGTTCTGTTGGATTGGTTCGCTTTGATTTTTCAATAGCGTACTTTCCACTGCCGACAGCACGTGTACCAATTTTTCCATTGGGTCTGATGTGAACGCTGCTTTGGAGTACAAAAAGGCCATATTTAGAACGGTTTCTTCGAATTCTGTTCTATTTTCCTTGTTTGCTATGTCAGAAATTACTCCGAGTCCGCATTGACAATATTTTTCCAAATCCAATTTGGAGATTGCCCAGTTTCGAATCGATGCTCGATCAAGAATTCCTTGGTGTAGGCTAAGCTCGCCATTCTGCGCTACGGTCATTGTAGTATATTTGGCTAAGTTCTCAGTGCCTTTCATCTTAGAAATACATTTCACATCTGGTATTAATACTGCGCCAGAATATATACCTAATAGGTCGGTGATTTTTGTCGCCATCTCTATGGCGAGATCATCGGCATAATTAGGTTCGCACGTCAACTTTATTTCTACGACCGCATATCCCTGATATTGTTGTCTGAAATCCTCAAAGAAGATGGCTGCATTTTTCCTATTTTCGTCAGGAAGTTGATCACCCATCGATGCCAGATCATCGATCATGGCCTTTGTCATATTGCGGACGATCGCTCCGCAGAAATGAAAAGTCGCTTCAACTACGGTGTTCGCTATTGGGACAAAAACTGTTGTTGGCTTTACTGCGCTTGATGCTTCAGATTCTAGGAATTGTGTGAATTTTTGATGAGTGGCCGAATTTTCGAATTTATTTCGTAGCCATAAGAATATGATTTCTTCTATGAAGTCTTTACTTACGCTGTATCGGAACGTTGGCAATTTTTGAAGTGACTCGGCTAGTTTTACTAATTGTTCATGATTTTCACCAATAAGACCATAACGTTTCTCTCCAAATATGAAGAATCGACCTACTTTATTCCCTCTGTAGTCGGATATTCCCTCCCGGAGCTCACCGATAATATCTTTAGCTGTGATCGTTGCCGCGATATGAATATCTGATTCAAATTTCTCTTTTTTTGTTTCTTCTCTAGGTGCGCTTACGATATGACCTAGAAGTAGCTCTGCCTTTGAGTCAAAGTTTTCTCTTGCGGAGGCATTGATTGAAAACATTTTCTATCCATGAGAAGTAAAAGCGTGAGTATGTCAACTTAAATCCGCATCACCCCATCGGCAATTTCAATCCCTGTTCCTTCGCGCATACCTTCGCAATCTCATACCCCGCATCCGCATGCCGCATCACGCCGGTGCCCGGATCGTTCCACAGCACGCGTGCGATACGCTTGTCGGCGTCCTCGGTGCCGTCGCAGACGATGACGACGCCGCTGTGTTGCGAATAACCCATGCCGACGCCGCCGCCGTGATGGAATGAAACCCAGGTCGCGCCGCCGGCGGTGTTGAGCAGCGCGTTGAGGATGGGCCAGTCACTGACGGCATCGCTGCCGTCCTGCATCGCTTCGGTTTCGCGGTTGGGTGAGGCGACGCTGCCGCTGTCGAGATGGTCGCGACCGATCACGATCGGCGCCTTGAGCTCGCCATTGCGCACCATTTCGTTGAACGCGAGGCCGAGCTTGTGGCGCTGGCCGAGGCCGACCCAGCAGATGCGCGCGGGCAGGCCCTGGAACGCAATGCGTTCGCGCGCCATGTCGAGCCAGCGGTGCAGGTGCGCGTCGTCGGGGATGAGTTCCTTGACCTTGGCGTCGGTCTTGTAAATGTCTTCCGGATCGCCGGACAGCGCGACCCAGCGGAACGGGCCGATGCCGCGGCAGAACAGCGGGCGCACGCAGGCGGGCACGAAACCGGGGAAATCGAACGCGTTCGCGCAGCCTTCGTCCTTGGCCATCTGGCGGATGTTGTTGCCGTAGTCGATGGTCGGGATGCCTCGCGCGTGGAACGCGAGCATCGCCTCGACGTGGACGCGCATCGACTTCTTCGCCGCGTCGCGCACCTTTTCGGGATTCGCCTTCTGCTCGGCCAGCCACTGCTCGACCGTCCAGCCGATCGGCAGGTAGCCGTGCACGGGATCGTGCGCGCTGGTCTGGTCGGTGACGGCGTCGGGTTTGACGCCGCGGCGCACGAGTTCGGGCAATACGTCGGCGGCGTTGCCGAGCAGCGCGATCGACTTCGCCTCGCCGGACTGCGTGTATTTGGCGATGCGTGCGAGCGCGTCGTCGAGGTCGCTGGCCTGTTCGTCGACGTAGCGCGTCTTCAAACGGAAATCGATGCTCGACTGGCGGCATTCGATGTTGAGCGAACACGCACCGGCGAGGCTCGCCGCGAGCGGTTGCGCGCCGCCCATGCCGCCGAGGCCGGCGGTCAGGATCCAGCGGCCTTTCCAGCTGCCGCCGTAATGCTGACGGCCGAGTTCGACGAAGGTTTCGTACGTGCCCTGCACGATGCCTTGCGAGCCGATGTAGATCCACGAGCCGGCCGTCATCTGGCCGTACATCATCAAGCCTTTTTTATCGAGCTCGTTAAAGTGTTCCCACGTCGCCCAGTGCGGCACGAGATTGGAATTGGCGATGAGCACGCGCGGCGCGTCCTTGTGCGTGGGGAACACGCCGACGGGTTTGCCCGATTGCACGAGCAGGGTTTCGTCGTCGTTGAGGTCGCGCAAGCTGCGCAGGATCGCGTCGAAGCATTCCCAGTTGCGCGCGGCGCGGCCGATGCCACCGTAGACCACGAGTTCGTGCGGGTTCTCGGCGACTTCCGGATCGAGGTTGTTCTGGATCATGCGGAACGGCGCTTCGGTGAGCCAGCTCTTGCACGTGAGCGTGTTGCCGCGCGGCGCGCGGATCGTGCGGGTGGTGTCGATGCGGGTCGGGGCGTTCATGGCAGCAGTCCGGGGAAAGCGAAGCCGGATTATCGCATCGGCGCAGACGCGCGCCGCGACATTGGGCGTTTTGCCGCGCTTTTACGTAACTGGAAGCAACCCCTTTGGAGTCGTGCCGATGCGCAAGTTTCCGTTTGTCGCCTGCCTGCTGTCGGTCCTGTGTGTCGCCGCGCCGTTCGCGCACGCCGAATTGCTCGTTGGCAACGCCACTTATCCCAGCCAGCCCGGTTCCGGTGTCATCGGCTTTTTCGCCGACGACGCGATCGGCGACGTCGCGCCGTTGCGCACGCTCGTGCCGGGAACCGCGAATCCGATCGTCACGGCCAGCTTCATCGAATTCGAGCCGAGCGAGAACGTCCTCTACGTCGCTGATTTCTGGGGCAAGGCGATCCGCGTCTACGACGCGCGCGCCAGCGGCAACGTCGCACCGCTGCGCACGATGAACTCGCCGCAGCTCGGGCAGGCGCGCGCCGTGCGCGTCGACCGCGCGCACGACGAGATGGTCGTCTTCGCGGGCGGCTGTTGCATCTACACCTGGCCGCGCCTCGCCGATGGCGACAACGTCAACCCGATCCGGCGCATTCCCTGGGGCGGCAACAACGTGTCCGCGAGCCAGCTCAACAATCCGGCAGGCCTCGCGCTCAACCGGCGGCGTGGCGAGATCGTCGTCGGCGACTACAAGAACGACTCCGACGCGGGTTATCCGAATCGCATCCTGATCTATTCGCGTCTGGCCGACGGATACGGGGTCACGCCGCTGCGCGTGATCGAAGGCCCCAACACGCAACTGGGCGGAGGCAGCAACGTGCGCGTGGCCGTCGACGAGGAAACGCAGACTTTGTTCGCGCTGGTCGGACCGCCCGATGGCGATCTCACGAACTCGGCGCGCGTGCTTGCATTTCCCGCCGATGCCGACGGTGACGCGACGCCGTTGCGCGTCATTTCGGGGCCGTTCGCGTCGATGGTCATGGCGACGGGCGAAATTCCGAGCGGCCTTGGTTTCGACGAGAGCAGCGGGCGCCTGCTCGTATCCATTGGCAACACGAATCAGGGTTCGCCCGGCCGTGTCATCGTGCATTCGAAGAACGCCTCCGGCAGCGCCTTTCCGCTGGCCGTGCTGTCGGGCGCGGACACCGGCATCGACAGCTATCCGGGAACGGTGGCGGCGACCTTCGACCGCATCTTCAGGAACGGCTTCGACGGCTACTGAAACAGCGAATCGTCGAGGCAGGCTTCGAGCAGTTCGCGCAGCACGCGTTGCGTGCGCTGCGCGCGCTCGGGCGCGTAAGCGAAGCTGGCTTCATCCATGTAGTTGAGTTGCGCGAGCTCGAGCTGTACCGCGCTGACGCCGTCGTCCGGCCGACCGTAATGGCGCGTGATGTGGCCACCCTTGAAGCGGCCGTTGACGACGTGCGTGTACTCACCGTGTGCGGCGAGGATCGCGGCAAGGCGTTCCTGCAGGGGCGGCGCGCAACTCGCGCCGTTCGCGGTGCCGAGGTTGAAGTCGGGCAGTCGGCCCTCGAACAGGAACGGCACGACGCTGCGGATGGAATGGCCTTCCCAGAGCACGACACGGCCATGCACCGCACGCAGTCGCGCGATCTCGCCGGCAAGCGCGTCGTGGTACGGCCGCCAGTACGTCGCCACGCGCCGCTCGATTTCCTCGCGCCGCGGTTCCTCGCCGGCCTGATACACGGGTTCGCCGCTGAATTGCACGATCGGGCACAGGCCGGTCGTGTTCTGGCCTGGATAGAGCGAGGCATTGTCGGACGGACGGTTGAGATCGACGACGTAGCGCGAATGCGCCGGCACGAGCATCGACGCGCCGAGTTCGCGCGCAAAGTCATACAGCCGCGACACATGCCAGTCCGTGTCGGGTACGCCGCGCGCCGCGGGCGTCAAACGCGCGGCGATGTCGTCGGACAGCGCCGTGCCGTCGTGCGGCAAGCTGACCAGCAGCGGCGTGCTGCCGCGGTGCAGGGTGAAAATCGCGTCCATCGCCTCATCGTAACGAGAATCGAATGCGGTGAGGGTAGCATCGTGAATGGGGATGAAGAGAGCGGACCGAATGGGAGGATTCATGCGCGCAAGAGGATTCGTATTGGCTTGTTCGATGGCATTTGCGGCGCTGTGCACCGCGAATGGCGTGTCTGCGGCATCGATGCCGATTCCGGCGAAAGTCGGCGCCGAGGTCTACGCGCGCCTCGCCGAGGCGTCGCGCGCGACGGTCGTCGTCGTGTTTGCCGAATCTGACGCGTCGCCGGATGCCGCGCAGGTGCAACAACGTCGCGCGCGCATTGCGGCGAGCGCCGATGCCGTGCTTGCTGGTTTGCCGGCCAACGGCTACGCGCTGCGCCGCCGCTTCGATAACGTTTCGGCGCTCGCGCTCGACATCGACCAGGCGACGCTCGCGGCGCTGGCCGCCGACCCGCGCGTCGTGCGCGTCGATCTCGACGTCGGTGGCCACGCGCAGATGAACCAAGCCGCGCCGCTCGCGCGCGTGGCACAGGTGCGTAGCCGCGGTTTCGTCGGCACGGGCGTGAAGACGGCCGTCATCGATTCGGGCGCGCAGCTCAATCACGTCGACCTCGCCGACAGCATCGTCGGCCAGCAGTGTTTCTGCTCCAGCGCGACCCCCGGCACCGGCTGCTGCCCGAATGGTTCGGATACGCAAAGCGGCGCCGGTTCGGCCGCTGATGCCGCCGGCCATGGCACCAACGTCACCGGCATCATCACCGGCAACGGCACGCTGGCGCCGCGCGGCGGCGCGCCGGCGGCGTCGGTTGTCGTCATCCGCATGCTCGACGCGGAGGATGGCTTCTATTCGACCTCGGACATCGTCGCTTCACTCGACTGGCTGGCCAGCCATCATCCCGACGTGCGCGCGGTCAACATGAGCGTCGGCACCAACCAGTTGTTCGCGGGTACCTGCGACAACGCAACCGCGTGGACGATGGCGCTCAAGCAAGCCGCAGCGGCCGTCGTCGCAAATGGTGCGGTACTCACCTCGTCGTCGGGCAACCAGGCGTCGTCGAATTCGATCTCCGCACCGGCCTGCCTCGGCAACGTGATGGCGGTCGGCGCGGTCTGGGATTCGACGATGGCGAATCAGACTTTCCTCGGTTGCACCGACACCGCGATCGTCCCCGACAAGCCGACCTGCTTCACCAACAGCGACAGCAAGGTCGCGATCTACGCGCCGGGCGCGTACACGACGGCGACCGGGCTCGACATCGATCCGTACACGAACAACGGCGCCTCCTCTTATGGCGGGACGTCGCAGGCCGCGCCGCTCGTCGCCGCGTGCGCGGCCGACCTGTTCCAGTTGCGGCCGGCTCCGACGGCGGCCAGGGTCAAGGCCGCACTGATCGCCTCGGACGTGCACGTGACCGATCCCAAGAACGGGCTGTCGTTTCCGCGCCTGAATTGCGAGAAGGCGCTGATCGACCTGGACCGCATTTTCGGCAACGGCTTCGACTGAAGCGTCGACGCAGACGTCAACCGCGGCGCTGCGCCGGAGATTTCGGACGGAAGGTGAGCGGCAGCGGATCGACATGGGGTGATTGCGCCGATGCCGCCGCGCAGCCGCCGCAGGTCGAGCAACCGTCGCCGCACGATCCGCCCGCCGTGCTTTTCGGCTGCCAGTGCATGGCGCGTGTACGCAGCCATGCGGGTGCGCGAGGATGCGCGAGTACGTCGGCAAGGCGCGCCTGCGCGCGACGCATCGTCGCCGGCATGAGCTTGCGCATGGCGACGAGCGCGCTCCATGCGACGATCGCTGCGATGACGAGCGCCTGCACGAGCGCGGCCTTGCTCACGTCAGCGCCCTCGCGACCTGGTAGGTGATGAACGACGCAAGGTAGGCGAGCCCGAACAGGTAGCCGGTCGCGATCCACACGTTGCGCCACGAATTCGTCTCGCGGCGGATCACCGCGAGCGTGGACATGCACTGCGGCGCGAACACATACCACGCCAGCAGCGACAGCGCGGTCGCCAGCGACCATTGCGCGGCAATCGCCGGGCCGAGCAGCGTCGCTGCGGCGTCCTCGTTCGGCGCCGACAGCGCGTACACGGTCGCCAGCGAAGACACTGCGACCTCGCGCGCGGCGAGGCCGGGAATCAGCGCGACGCAGATCTGCCAATTGAATCCGATTGGCGCGAACACGTAGGCCATCCAGTGCCCGATGCGGCCGGCGAAGCTGTAATCGATCGGCGGCTGCGTCGCGCCGTCGGGCGGCGCGGGGAAACTCGACAGGAACCACAGCAGCACGGTCAGCGCGAGCAGGATGCCGCCGACGCGGCGCACGAAGATCACCGCGCGTTCCCACAGGCCGACGAGCACGCTGCGCGGACTCGGCAACCGGTACGACGGCAGTTCCATGATCAGCATGTGCTCGCTCTTGTCGCGGCGCAGGCGCTTGATCACCCAAGCCACGGCGAGCGCACTGGCGATGCCGGCGAAATACAGCACGAACAGTACGATGCCTTGCAGGTTGAACACGCCGAGCACGTCGCGGCGCGGGATGAACGCCGCGATCAGCAGAGTGTAGATCGGCAGCCGCGCCGAACAGGTCATCAGTGGTGCGACGAGGATCGTGGTCAGGCGGTCGCGCGGATCGGCGATGCTGCGCGTGGCCATGATGCCGGGAATCGCGCAGGCGAAACTCGACAGCAGCGGAATGAACGAGCGCCCGGTGAGCCCGGCGCGGAACATCAGCGTGTCGAGCAGGAAGGCGGCGCGCGGCAGGTAGCCCGATTCCTCGAGGATCAGGATGAACAGGAACAGCACGAGGATCTGCGGCAGGAACGTGAGCACGGTGCCCAGGCCCGCGAAGATGCCGTCGGTGACGAGGCTCTGCAGCAGCGGCATCGAGGCGAGCAGGCCGCCCACCCATGCACCCGCCGCGGCGACGCCATCGGTGACCGCATCCTGCAGTGGCGCGGCCCAGGTGAACACGGCCTGGAAGATGAGGAACATGACGACGGCGAGGATCGCGAGGCCGCCGGCGCGATGCAGGACGACCGCGTCGATCGCGTCGTCGATGGCCGACGTCGCGCGCGGCATCGTCACCGCATGGGCGAGCAGCGCGCGTACCTGCGCGTGCAGCGCTTGTCCTGCGTCCGCGGCGAAGTCGGTGTCGCCCGGCGTCGTGGCCGCCGATGCGCCCGGCCACGCGCCGTCGAGCTGGGCAAGCAGCGCCGCCGCACCGCCGTTCTGCACGGCAACGGTTTCCACGACCGGCACGCCGAGCGCGGCCTGCAACCTGGCGACGTCGATGCGGATGCCGCGCTTGCGCGCGACGTCCATCATGTTGAGCGCGATGACCATCGGCCGGCCGAGGCGCTTGAGTTCGAGCGCGAAGCGCAGGTGCAGGCGCAGGTTGGTCGCATCGAGCACGCAGACGATGAGATCGGGCGGCGCTTCACCGGCGTAACGGCCGGCGCAGATGTCGCGCGTGATGACCTCGTCGGGACTCGCCGCATCGAGGCTGTACGCGCCGGGCAGGTCGAGCACGCGCACGCTGCGCCCGGCCGGCGTCTCGAAGCGGCCTTCCTTGCGCTCGACGGTGACGCCCGCGTAGTTGGCGACCTTCTGGCGGCCACCGGTGAGGCGATTGAACAGCGCCGTCTTGCCGCAGTTCGGATTGCCGACGAGGGCGACATGCAGTGCGGGGGCGGCGGCGTTCACGCGGCCACTCCTTCGAGCACGACGCGCGCGGCTTCGGGTCGGCGCAGCGCGAAGCGCGTGAAACCGATCTGCACGAGGATCGGATCTCGGCCGATCGGGCCGGTCGCGACGACGCGCACCGGCTCGCCTTCGACGAAGCCGAGCTCGCGCAGGCGGCGCGCGACGGCGTCGTCCGGATGCGCATCTTCGACTTGTCGAACCACGGCGGATTGACCTTTCTTGAGCTCGGAGAGCCGCACGCCCATCACACGCAAATAAGAATGGTTCGCATTATAGCGTGGAACCGTGAACCGGCGCATCGCGCAAATCGTCTGGTCTGTGCGCGATCCGGGAAACGGAAGCGTGGCAAGGCGACGGCGCCGCGACCTGCGCGCGGCGCCGGCCACCCGGGAACGCTTCGAGGTCAGGGTTGTCGCTGCGCGTTCGCGCGATAGCGCTCGAACCAGGCAAGGATCGCCGACGCCTTCGCGGCCGACTGCGACGGCCGCTCGGCGAGGCCACCGTGGTTCGCACCCGGCACCTTGACCAGCGCGGTCGGAATGTTGCGCAGTTGCAGCGCTTCGTAGAACTGCTCGGCTTCGCTGTCGGGCGTGCGGTAGTCGGCGCTGCCGACGACCACGAGCGTCGGCGTCTTCACGTTGCCGGCGAGGGACAGCGGCGAGCGCGCCCAGTAGCCGGCAATGTCTTCCCACGGGAACTTGCCGAACCAGTAGCGCGAGAAATACGGCGTCATGTCCGAGGTGAGCACGAAGCTCGACCAGTTGATGACGGGTTTCTGCGCCGCCGCCGCGCGGAAGCGGTCGGTCTTGCCGACGATCCACGCGGTGAGCAGGCCGCCGCCGGAGCCGCCGGTGACGAACAGCGCGTCCTTGTCGATGAAGCCCTTGGCGATCGCGGCGTCGACGGCGCTCATGAGGTCGTCGTAGTCGTGGCTCGGATAGGACTTGTCGATCTGGTTCGCGAACGCTTCGCCGTAGCTCGTCGAGCCGCGCGGATTGGCGTAGACGACGGCATAGCCGGCGGCGGCGTAGAGCTGGTCGTCGGTCGAGAACGACGGGCCGTAGGCGGCGAACGGGCCGCCGTGGATTTCGAGGATCAGCGGATACTTTTTCGCCGGATCGAAATTCGGCGGCGTGACCAGCCACGCATCGATCGGCAGGCCGTCGAACGCGGTGACCGGCAGTTTGTCGACCTTGCCGAGTGTCTTCGTCGCCAGCAGCGATTCGTTGAGGCGCGTCAGGCGCCGCGGCTTGTTGCCCCGCGCGATCCAGACATCGGCCGGGCTCGTCGTGTCGCCGCCGGTGTAGGCGACGGCGCCATCGCGAGCGACGCTGAAACTGCCGCCGCTGTACGGGCGATCGAACTCGCTGCCGACGAGGCCATCGGCGACGGTGCGGATCGCGCCGTCGAGCCCGATGCGCGCGACGCGCTGGCTGCCGCGCTCGTCGTAGGCGACGTAGATCGAGCGGCCGTCCGCGGCCCAGGTCGGCGCGCCGACGCTGCGGTCGAGGTTCGCGGTGAGCACGCGCGCGCCGCTGCCGTCGCGCTTCATGATCGACAGTTGCTGGTTCTGGTAGCCGAGATACTTGTCGTCGAAGCCGACCCAGGCGATCCATTGTCCGTCCGGCGACACCGCGGGCGCGTTGTCCGGGCCCTTGCGCTGCGTGAGCGCGCGCACCTCGTGCGTGTCGAGCGCGACTTCGTGGACTTCGTTGTCGACGATGTCGCGTTGCGCGTCGGCGGTGAGGTTCGCGCTGAACAGGATTGCGCGGCCGTCGCGCGACCAGGCGAGTTTGCCGCCGGCATCGTGCGCGCCGAAGGTGAGCTGCACGGGCGCGCCGCCGTCGGCCGAAACCCAGAAGATCTGCTCGAAGCCGGGCTTCTCGTAGCCGCCCTCGTCGGTGCGATAGACGACCTTGTCGATGACTTGCAGCGGCTCGGCCCACTTCGCGCCTTCCGGCTTGTCCGGCGCCTTGCCCAGGTGCGCGCCTTCGTCGGGCACGAAGGCCGACCACGCGATGCGCGTGCCGTCCGGCGACCACGCGATGCCATGCGGCGATTCCGCCAGGCCGGTGATGCGCGCGGTCGCGCCGCTTTTCATCCAGCGCACGTAGAGCTGCGCGCCGGCTTTTTCGTCGTCGTTGGAAATCCAGGCGAGGCGGCTGCCGTCGGGTGACCAGCGCGGCTGGCCGTGCGAACCGGGCCCGGCCACGAGCGGCGTCTGCGCGCCGCTGGCGACGTCGATCGACCAGATCGTCGAGCGCGCGCGGTCGGTCATGATGTCGTTCGTGCGGCGCACGTAGACGATGGTCTTGCCGTCGGGCGCGATCTGCGGATCGCTCGCGGCCTCGAGGTTGAACAGGTCGTTGCCGGTGAGCACGCGCGAGGCGTGTTCCGCGGGCGCGGCGATGGCGGACGTGGCGAGCAGGGCCGCGAGCAGCGCGGCGAGCGGACGGATCGGCATGGCGAAAATCCCCTAGGGCAACGTGGTGCGCCACGATAGCCGAACGGCGTCGCCGCGGCGTGCGCCGGAAGTCGTGGCTGCGCGGACGCGGGCGGCGCCGCGCCGCTATCATCGCCGCTTCCTTTCCTGCGCGGCCTCGCCATGACCGATTCGATCCTCGTCCGCACGCAAGCCGGCATCGCCACGATCACGTTGAACCGTCCGAACGTGCACAACGCGTTCGACGACACGCTGATCGCCGAGCTGACCGCGGCGCTCGTCGCCTGCGACGGCGACGCGAACGTGCGCGCGGTCGTGCTCACCGGTGCGGGCGCATCGTTTTCGGCCGGCGCCGACCTCAACTGGATGCGCGGCATGGCCGCGGCGAGCGAGGCCGGCAATCGCGCCGACTCGCTGCGCCTGGCCGCGCTCATGCGCACGCTCGATTTCCTGTCCAAGCCGACCATCGCGCGCGTCAACGGCGCCGCGTACGGCGGTGGCGTCGGCCTCGTCGCGTGCTGCGACATCGCGATCGGCGTCGACGGCGCGAAGTTCGCGCTCAGCGAAGTCAAGCTCGGCCTCGTGCCCGCGGTGATCTCGCCGTACGTGATCGCCGCGATCGGCGCGCGCCAGGCGCGGCGCCTGTTCGTCAGCGGTGAGGTGTTCGACGCGCAGGCCGCCGCGCGCATCGGCCTGCTGCACGAATGCGTCGCCGCCGACGCGCTGGACGAAGCCGTCGAACGCTGCCTGCATTTCCTCGCCAAGGGCGGGCCGGTCGCGCAGCGCGAAGCCAAGCAACTCGCGCTGCGCATGGGTGGACGGACGCGCGAGTCGGCCGAAGCCGTCGATGCGGAAAACGCCGCGCTCATCGCGCGCCTGCGCGTGTCGGCGGAAGGCCAGCACGGGCTTTCTGCGTTCCTCGACAAGCGGGCGGCGGACTGGTCGGCTGTCGGCGGGCAATGAAAGACGGCCTCGTTCCTCACGTCCGCGAACCGGAGAAAATCCATGCTCGACCACGTCGGTTTCCAGGTCGCCGATTTCGCGCGCAGCAAGGCGTTCTACGCGAAGGCGCTTGCGCCGCTGGGCATCTCGCTCCTGTTTGAGGTTGGCGCCGAGCAGACCGGAAATTCCGCTCATGCCGGCTTCGGCGAGCATGGCAAGGCATATTTCTGGATCGGCGAAAGCGCGGGTCCGGTCCGAACCCGCGCGCTGCACGTCTGCTTCGCGGCGGAATCGCGCAGGGTCGTCGAAGAGTTTCATGCCGCGGCGATGGCTGCCGGCGGGCGCGACAATGGCGCGCCGGGTCTCCGGCCGCACTACCACGCGGACTACTACGGCGCGTTCGTGCTCGACCCGGACGGCCACAACATCGAAGCCGTCTGCCGTTTGCCCGGCTGATTGCGTCGCGCCGGGATTCCACCGGCGTTTTCCCAGCGCGGGCTATCCGTCGGCGAAACCGAGCAATTCCGGCAGGAATTCCGCGTACGCGCGCCAGCGTCCGATCGACGCGGTGTAAACCGGCTGGCGCGCCTGCCACAGGCTTGCGGTGCCGATGGCGTGGCGTCGTTCTTCCGCGCGGCTGCAGTCGAACGGCGGCAAGCCGATTGTCGTGGCGATGTCGTCGATGATCGCTTGCGGGGCTTGCGCGATGGCTTCGTATCGAACGCCGACTGCGTGCGCATCGGGTGCTTTGGCTGCCTTGGCCATGAGCTTTTCGCAGCCGCGCAACACCGCGGCGATGTCGTCGAAATCATAGGCGAAGCGGTATTCGCCCGAACCGAAATGCTGGCTCCAGATCGACAGCGCCGTGTCGCGTTCGCTGCGACGGCAATGGACGATCCACGCTTGCGGGAACAGCGCGCGGATGAGGCCGACATGCAGGAAATTGAGTGGCTGCTTGTCGACGAACCAGCGCACGTCGTGCTCGCCCTGCTGCAGTTTCTGCAGGTAGGCCGCGGCGATCTCGTCGAGCAGGGCGACATCGACGCGGTTCGCGCCGGCGACGCGCTCGGCGTAGTGCGGCAGCCAGTCGAGCTCGCCGCGATTGCGCACGAGCGGCGAGCGGCCGAGCAGTTCGGCGACGAGCGTCGTGCCCGAGCGCGGCGCGCCGACGACGAAGATCGGCACGCATTCGTCCACGCCGGGCGTGCGCTGCGGCAGCGGCTTCGCGGCGAGGCGTGCCTCGACGAGGCGACGCCAGTTGCGGCGTGACCACGCACTCGTGTCGACGAGCGCATTGGCCTCGCGCAGGCAACGCGCGGCGTCCGCGAAGTCGCCGAGATCGTCGTGCAGCTTGCCGAGCGCGAACAGCAGCGACGCGCGCGCGCCAGCGGAAAGGTCGGCGCGCTGCAATGCGTGTTCGAAGCGGTTTCGATCGGGAGAGTCGCGGTCGGCGTAGCGCTGCATCGTCGCCAGGCCATAGGCGGCGCCGGCTTCGATCGCGGCCGGGTCGTGGTCGAGCGCGAATTCGTAGCGTCGCCGCGCAAGTTCGAAGTCGCCGATCTGGCCGAGCAGGGCGGCGTCGTACAGATGCAATGTCGGATCGACGTTGCCGGAGGCAATGGCCGCTTCGCAGACATCGACGGCGCCGGGCTTGCGGCCCCAGTCGGCAAGCATCTTCGCGGCGCGCAAGGCGAGGTCGGCGGGTTGCGCGACGCCGCTGAAGGCGCGGCGCAAGACGTCTTCGGCGGCGGAGAAATCGGATCCTTCGGCCTCGATCCGCGCCAGCGTGAACGCGGCGGCAAGATGCGCGGGATGGTTTTGCAGTGCTCCGCGCAGCAGCGCGCGCGCATCGTCGCGGTCGCCGCGCTGCCAGAGCACGCTGGCGAGCGCGACATGGACTTCGATGTCTTCCGGGAAGCGTGCGAGCGCGGCGCGCAGCAACGCTTCGGAGACGTCGAGCTCGCCGCTCAGCGCCCGCGCACGCGCCTCATCGAGCCAATATGCGGCTGGCGCGGCGGCCAGCGGTTCGATCAAGCGCGTGATGGCCGCATTGTCCGCAGCCCCGTTATTCGATGCCGCCATGGAATTGCTCAAGGAAGGTACGCCGAATGCGCGGTACGGAAAGGACTTGCATGATTCCCGTCGAATCGGCGCGCAGGCAGCACCGTGGGGCATGGCAGTCTAACCAATGCCGCCGTTTGTCGCGTCCTGCGCGACGAGTGCGGACCTTGCAAAGCTTTCGCTCTGGCCTGCCGCGCGACAGCGTCTGCGGTGGCGCCTCCTTCACCGCAGAAGGGCGTTGAAGGCCCGCGCTCGATCGAATATCTTGTGTGCGTCGAAGGCGCCCGGCACAAGATGCTGGGGCGTTGCCGCAAGGCGACGCGGGAATCCGGTGCGAATCCGGGACTGCCCCGCAACGGTGATCGGCACGTTCGTGCCGTAGTCCGGCTACCGCCTCGACCGCCGTGCCGCAAGGCGTGGCGTTGGCTCGAAGGCCCTCGCGGGAGGGGCCGGCCGGAAGTCGTCATGCGCGTGTTCCGCGCCGCTTCCGCCCGTCGCAACCGCAGGTCCTTCATTCGCTCGCGGGAGCGAAGGCCGGCGGATCGCGGGCAATCTCAAACCGTGAGTCGCCGTGCCTTTCTCCTTCGGGTTCACCGCTCGTGAAGGAGAACGCCGTGACACCGAACGATCTCGCCGCCGAAACGCCCGCGCCGGCCACCGAAACCGCGCCGCGTCCCGATCAGGGCGGTTTCCGCCTGACTTCGCCGCATCCGGGTCCGGTCGCGATGCAGGTGACCAAGCGTTCGGGCGACCGCGAGCCGGTCAATCTCGACAAGATCGTGCGCGCGGTGACGCGCTGCTGCGACGGCCTTGCCGACGTCGAGCCGATGCGCGTCGCGCTGAAGACGATCGCCGGCCTCTACGACGGCGCGAGCACGCGCGAACTCGACGAGCTGTCGATCCGCACCGCGGCTTCGTTCATCGCCGAGGAACCCGAATACTCGAAGGCCGCCGCGCGCCTGCTCGGCGGCTACATCGACAAGGAAGTGCAGGGGCTCGGCGTGTACTCCTTCTCGCAGTCGATCCGGCTCGGCTTCGACGCCGGCCTCATCAACGAGCGCGTGCTCGCTTTCGTCGAGGCGAACGCGCGCAAGCTCAACGACGCGATCGACGCGCAGCACACGCTGCGCTTCGAGTATTTCGGCCTGCGCACGCTCTACGACCGCTACCTGCTCAAGCATCCGACGCGGCGCCAGGTCATCGAGACCGCGCAGCATTTCTGGATGCGCGTGGCGTGTTCGCTCAGCGACGGTGTTGCCGACGCGATCGAGCTGTACGGCCTGTTCGCGCGCCTCGACTACGTGCCGAGCTCGCCGACGCTGTTCAACTCGGGCACGCGCCATGAGCAATTGTCGAGTTGCTTCCTGCTCGATTCGCCCGAGGATTCGCTGGAATCGATCTACGACAAGTACCGCGACGTGGCGATGCTGTCGAAGTTCTCCGGCGGCATTGGCCTCGCCTACCATCGCGTGCGCTCGGAAGGCTCGCTGATCCGCTCGACCAACGGCCTGTCCAACGGCATCGTGCCGTGGCTGAAGACGCTCGATTCCTCGGTCGCCGCGGTCAACCAGGGCGGCAAGCGCAAGGGCGCGGCCTGCGTGTACCTGGAAAGCTGGCACGCCGACATCGAGGCCTTCCTCGAACTGCGCGACAACACTGGCGACGAGGCGCGCCGTACGCATCACCTCAATCTCGCCAACTGGGTGCCCGACCTCTTCATGCGTCGCGTCGAGGCGGACGGCGACTGGTCGTTGTTCGACCCGCATGACGTGCCCGATTTCCCGGATCTGTGGGGCGACGCGTTCGAAACCGCCTACGCGCAGGCCGAAGCGCGCGGCATCGCGAAGAAGCGCGTCAAGGCGCGCGATCTCTACGCGCGCATGATGCGCGTGCTGGCGCAGACGGGGAACGGCTGGATGACGTTCAAGGACGCCTGCAACCGCGCCGCCAACCAGACGGCGAAGGCCGGCAACGCGATCCACCTGTCCAACCTGTGTACCGAGATCATCGAGGTGACGAGTACCGGCGAAACCGCGGTCTGCAATCTCGGTTCGGTCAACCTGGCCCAGCATCACGATGGCCGCGAATTCGACTTCGACAAGCTCGCGCACACCGTGCAGGTTGCCGTGCGCCAGCTCGATCGCGTCATCGATCTCAATTTCTATCCGATCGACACCGCGCGTTCGTCGAACCTGCGCTGGCGTCCGGTCGGCCTCGGCCTCATGGGTCTGCAGGACGTGTTCTTCGCGCTGCGCCTGCCGTTCGACAGCGATGCCGCGCGTGCGTTGTCGGCGCGCATTTCCGAGGACATCTACTACTGGGCGCTGCGCACTTCGCTCGAACTCGCGCGCGAGAAGGGCGCGCATCCCGCGTTCGCCGACACGCGTGCCGCGCGCGGTGAATTGCAGTTCGATGCATGGAACGTGACGCCGGGCGACGCCGCGCGCTGGGACGAATTGCGCGAGGAGATCAAGGTGCACGGCCTGCGCAATTCGTTGCTCATCGCGATCGCGCCGACCGCGACGATCGCCTCGATCGCCGGCTGCTACGAGTGCATCGAGCCGCAGGTGTCGAACCTGTTCAAGCGTGAGACGCTGTCGGGCGATTTCCTGCAGGTCAACCGTTACCTCGTCGAGGAATTGAAGCGCCTCGGCCAATGGACGCCCGAGATGCGCGACGCGATCAAGCTCGCCGAAGGCTCGGTGCAATCGCTCGACGCATTGCCCGGCGAATTGCGCACGATCTACCGCACGGTCTGGGAAACGCCGATGCGCGCGCTCATCGACATGGCCGCCGACCGCGGCGCATTCATCGACCAGAGCCAGTCGCTGAACCTGTTCATCGAGAACCCGAACATCGGCCAGCTCTCGAGCATGTACATGTACGCGTGGAAGCAGGGCCTGAAGACCACGTACTACCTGCGTTCGCGCCCGGCGACGAAGATCGCCAAGGCGACCACGGCAAGCGCCGCGCCGGCGAAGGCGTATTCGGATTCGGAAGCGGTCGTCTGCTCGCTCGAGAATCCGGAGCTGTGCGAGGCGTGCCAATGAGCACGCCGAACCGCCTCCTCGATCCCGGCTTCGACCTCACGCTGCGGCCGATGCGCTATCCGCAGTTCTACGAGATGTATCGCGCCGCGATCAAGAACACCTGGACGGTCGAGGAGATCGACTTCCAGATCGATCTCGGCCATCTCGCGCAGCGCATGACCGCAGCCGACCGGCATCTGATCCGCCGACTCGTCGCGTTCTTCGCGACCGGCGATTCGATCGTGTCGAACAACCTCGTGCTCAATCTCTACAAGCACATCAACGCGCCCGAGGCGCGCATGTATTTGTCGCGCCAACTCTACGAGGAAGCGCTGCACGTGCAGTTCTACCTGACCCTGCTCGACAACTACATTCCCGAACCGGAGCAGCGCGCGCAGGCGTTCTCCGCGGTCGAGAACATCCCGTCGATCCGGCGCAAGGCCGGGTTCTGCCAGCGCTGGATCGATTCGATCCAGTCGCTCGAACGGATCGACTCCGACGCGGACAAGCGCCGCTTCCTGCTCAACCTCACCTGCTTCGCGACCTGCATCGAAGGCCTGTTCTTCTTCGGCGCGTTCGCCTACGTGTATTTCCTGCGTTCGCGCGGCCTGCTGCCGGGGCTCGCCGCCGGCACGGCGTGGGTGTTCCGCGACGAGTCCGCGCACATGGCGTTCGCATTCGAGGTGCTCGAGACCGTGCGCCGCGAGGAGCCGCAATTGTTCGACGCGCAATGGGCCGCGCAGGTCACGCAGATGATCGGCGAGGCGGTCGACTGCGAAGCGCAGTTCGCCGAGGACGTGCTGGGGCAGGGCGTCGTCGGCATGACGCTCAAGGAGATGCGCCAGTACCTCGAATACGTCGCCGATCGCCGCCTCGCTGCGCTGCACCTGCCGCCGCGTTACGGCGCGAAGAACCCGTTCCCGTTCATGGAACTGCAGGACGTGCAGGAGCTGACCAACTTCTTCGAGCGGCGCGTCTCGGCCTATCAGGTCGCGGTGCAGGGCGAGGTCGGTTTCGACCATGCGTTCTGAGGCGGCCGGCGAAGCGCGCGTGGGCGAAGTGCGCTGCGTCGAGATCGTCTTTCCCGACCATTGCAATCATCTCGGCAGCCTGTTCGGCGGACAGGCGCTGGCCTGGATGGACAAGGCCGCGTTCCTCGCCGCGAGCCGCTTCTCCGGGCGCACGGTCGTCACCGCGCGTTCGGACCGCATCGACTTCCGCGAGCCGGTGAAGCTCGGCGACATCGTCGAACTCGTCGCCACGGTCACCAGCGTCGGACGCAGTTCGATGACGGTGCGCGTGTCGCTGCTGCACGAAACCGTGCCGGGCGCAGAGCCCAAGCCCGCGACGACGGGCGAGTTCGTGATGGTCGCCGTCGATGAAGCGGGGCATGCGGTGCCGGTCGGCCGAACGCGTCCCGTCGCCTGAATTGCATCGGGCTGCGCGCGATCGCGGGGTTGTGTCACGCTGGCGCATGGATCGGCCGACGGCGACGCAATGACCACGACGCTCCTCGCGTTCATCGCCGTGATGCTGCACGCCGCGGGCGCATTCGCCGCGCTGCATGCGCTCATGCGCACGCGCACCGCGCAGGGTGCGGTCGCATGGGTCATCGGACTCGTGCTGCTGCCATACGTCATGCTGGTGCCGTACCTGTTCCTCGGCCGCAGTCGTTTCCGCGGCTACGTCGACATGCACCGGCGCCGCCGCGACGAACGCGGCACGGCCGCCGTCGGCGCTGACCGCGGCGTCGACGACGCGCGCTACGCCGGCATTGCCGCGATGCTCGGTATCGCGTTGCGCGGCGGCCACCGGCTGCGCCTGCTCGTCGACGGCGAGGCGACGTTCGCGGCGATCTTCGATGCGATTGCGCAAGCCGAACACTGCGTGCTCGTGCAGTTCTTCATCTTCCACGACGACGATCCCGGCCGGCGCATGCAGCAGGCGCTGCTCGAACGCGCTGCGGCAGGCGTCGACGTTCGCGTGATCTACGACGCCGTCGGCAGCCACGACCTCCCACGCCGGTACGCGGAAACGCTGCGCGCGGGCGGCGTTGCCGTCCACGCGTTCGCCGCGCGCGGCTGGACTCACCGCCTGCAGGTGAATTTCCGAAACCACCGCAAGATCCTCGTCGTCGACGGCTGGCGCGGTTTCGTCGGCGGTCTCAACGTCGGTGACGAATACCTCGGCCTGAAGCCGCCGCTGGCGCCGTGGCGCGACACGCACATGGAATTGCAGGGTCCGGCCGTCGCCGACCTGCAGCGCGCCTTCGCAGAGGATTGGCTGTGGCTGACCGGTGAGGAACTGCCGCCGCGCGAACCTCGTGCGGTGGATGGCGATGCCGCGACGCTCGTCGCCGCGACCGGGCCGGCCGACTGGCAGGAAAGCGGCTCGCTGTTCTTCACCGCGGCCATTCATGCCGCGCGCCGGCGCATCTGGCTGGCGACGCCGTACTTCGTGCCCGACGCGGCGGTCGGCGCGGCGTTGCGCCTGGCCGTGTTCCGCGGCGTCGAAGTGCGCCTGTTGCTGCCGTCGCGCCCGGATCACGTCATGGTGTTCCTGTCCTCGACGCTGCATGCGTACGAGGCACTGCGCGCGGGCATCCGCGTGTTTCGCTACCAGCCCGGTTTCATGCACCAGAAGGTGGCACTCGTCGACGACGACACCGCGATCGTCGGCAGCATGAACCTGGACAGCCGTTCGTTCCGGCTCAATTTCGAGGCGTCGGCGCTGAACGTCGACCGCGCATTCGCCGCCGAGGTGGAAGCGATGCTGCGCAACGACTTCGCCCATGCGTTCGAGATCGACGAACGCGAATACCGCGACGCGCCGTACTGGCGCCGCGTCGTCATGCATGTCGCGCGGCTGTTCGATCCCGTGCTGTAGCCGCGAGTCTGCTAAGTTGTCGCCCCCGAGGAGCGGAGCCTTCCGATGAACGAGACCGCCGGCAGCGACACCGAGCTCGAATGCCGCGCCCGCGCCATCGCCGAACTCCTGCTGGCGCGCAGCCAGAGCGTCGTCACGGCCGAATCGTGCACGGGCGGCTGGATCGCCAAGGTACTCACCGACGTGCCGGGCAGCTCGGCGTGGTTCGAGTGCGGCGTCGTCGCCTACAGCTACGAGGCCAAGGAAGCGCTGCTCGGCGTGCATCCGCAGACGCTCGAACGCACCGGCGCGGTGAGCCAGGAAACCGCGATCGAGATGGTTTCGGGCGCGCTCGCGCGTTACGGCGCGAGCGTTGCCGTCGCCGTGACCGGCGTCGCCGGGCCGGGCGGCGGGACGAGCGACAAGCCGGTCGGCACGGTCTGGATCGGCTGGAAGCGGCGTGGCGGCTATGCGCACGCGGAGCTGTTCCATTTCGACGGCGACCGCGAGGCCGTGCGCCGCCAGACCGTCGCCGCCGCGCTCGACGGCGTGCGCAAAATTCTTACGAGCTGAGGCGGCGATCGCCGGTCGCGCCCGCGCGTCGCTGTGGGATAATTTGCGTCCTGCGCCGTCTCCGCTTTTGAGACGGCGCCGCGGCACTCTCGCCGCCATCACCTGCGAGGAATTCCAATGGACGACAACAAGCGCAAGGCGCTCGCTTCCGCGCTCAGCCAGATCGAGAAGCAGTTCGGCAAGGGTGCGGTCATGCGCATGGGCGACAAGACCGACGAGGCGATCGACGTCGTCTCCACCGGCTCGCTCGGCCTGGATGTCGCGCTCGGCGTCGGCGGTTTGCCACGCGGCCGCGTCGTCGAAATCTACGGCCCGGAATCTTCCGGCAAGACCACGATGACCCTGCAGGTGATCGCCGCGTGCCAGCGCGCCGGCGGCACCGCCGCGTTCGTCGACGCCGAGCACGCGCTCGATCCGTCGTATGCGGAAAAGCTCGGCGTCAACGTCGACGACCTGCTCGTCTCGCAGCCCGACACCGGTGAACAGGCGCTCGAGATCGCCGACATGCTGGTGCGCTCCAACGCGGTCGACGTCGTCGTCATCGACTCGGTCGCCGCGCTCACGCCGAAGGCGGAAATCGAAGGCGAAATGGGCGATTCGCACGTCGGCCTGCAGGCGCGCCTCATGTCGCAGGCGCTGCGCAAGCTCACCGCGAACATCAAGAAGTCCGGCACGCTGGTCATCTTCATCAACCAGATCCGCATGAAGATCGGCGTCATGTTCGGCAGCCCGGAAACCACGACCGGCGGCAACGCGCTCAAGTTCTATGCCTCGGTGCGCCTGGACATCCGCCGCATCGGCTCGGTCAAGCGCGGCGAGGAAGTGATCGGCTCGGAAACGCGCGTCAAGGTCGTCAAGAACAAGGTCGCGCCGCCGTTCCGCCAGGCGGAATTCGAGATCCTCTACGGCGAAGGTTCCTCGCGCGAGGGCGAACTCATCGAGCTCGGCGTCAACAACAATCTCGTCGAGAAGTCCGGCGCCTGGTACAGCTACGGCGGCGACCGCATCGGCCAGGGCAAGGACAACGTGCGCCTGTACCTGAAAGAGCATCCGGAAATCGCCGATGCGATCGACGCGCAGCTGCGCGCGAAACTGCTCGTCAAGGCCGGCAGCTCGCCAACGCCGGCGGTGGAAGTCGAGGAAGCGTGATGGACGCGCCCGATCGCCTTCGCCGCGTCGTGCTCAAGGCGCTCGGTGTCGCGATCGCCGTGTCGTTCGCGCCGGCGGCATTGCGGTTGGCGCGAGCGGCCGATGCCGCCGCGAGCGAACCGTCGACCTTGCATCCGCTGATGCGCGGCGTCTGGATTTCCGGGCAGATCGCGCCCGCTCAGGTCGCCGCGCTCAAGGCGCATGGCATCGAGCGCATCGTTGCGTTGCGTCCCGATGGCGAGGAACCGGGCCAGCCGTCGTCGGCCGCGGTCGAGGCCGCGGCGCGCTCGGCCGGCATCGCGTTCGCCTACGCACCGGTGCCTGGCAAGGACGTGCCGCAGGCCGCGGTGGACGCGGTCAGCCGCGCGCTCGCACGTGGCGACGAACCCGTCGTGATCTATTGCAAGAGCGGCCATCGCGCGACGCGCACGTGGGCGCTTGCCGAGGCCTCGCGCGCGGATGGGCTGGAAGCCGACGCGATCGAATCCGTCGCCGCATCGGCGGGCCAGCCGGTCGACGACTTGCGCGAGCAGATCGCCGCGCGCATCGCGACGCGGCGCGTGCTGGGCGTGCAGGGACGCTGACGGCGGCGTCCGCATTCGCGGTTTCGTCCGACGCTTTCCCGTTCACTCATGGGCGCGCAGACTACCGATGCGAGCGCGCGACCGGCGCGCGTCGGAGAGCGTCATGAAGATCCGTGTCTTCGCAGTGATTGTCCGGGTTTCGTTGTCCGCAGGCTTGCTTGCGACGGCGACGGTGATGGCGCAGGGGAATGCCTCGCCCGCGCCCGCTAGCCAGTCCAAAAGACTGGAGTCGTCGAAGGCCTTCACCGACTACCGCGGCCAGTCGCCCGGCAAGTCGCACCGCATTTCGATCGCCGACCTGCCGGCGCCGTACGCGACGCCATCAGCGGGCAATGGCGCGCATCTGGTGAAGCGACCGGACGGTTTGTTGCCGCAGGCGCCAGCGGGCTTCAAGGTCAATCTCTACGCGGAGGGCTTGTCGGAACCGCGTGTGATGCGGCGCGCGCCGAACGGCGACCTTTTCGTCGCCGAGAGCGGCGGCGGGCGCATCCGCGTTTATCGTGGCGTTGATGCTCAAGGCAAGCCGCAGCAGACGCAGGTGTTCGCGGGCGAGCTGAAACGGCCGTACGGCATCGCGTTCTATCCGCCGGGCGGCGATCCGCAGTGGGTCTACGTCGGCACCGAAAGCGCCGTCGTCCGTTTCGCCTATCGCAACGGCGACCTGCAGGCGCGCGGTGCTGCCGAGCGCATCATGGATTTGCCCGCAAGTGGGCACTGGACGCGCGACCTCGCGTTCTCGCGCGACGGCAAGACGCTGTTCGTCGGCGTCGGCTCCGCGTCGAACATCGACGATCCGGACACGTCGTCCGCGGAAAGGCATCGCGCCAACATCCTCGCCGTCGATCCCGACGGCAAGAACCTGCGCGTGTACGCGTCGGGTATCCGCAATCCCTCCGGCATCGCGGTCGATCCGGCAAATGGACAGCTGTGGTGCGTCGTCAACGAGCGTGACGGACTCGGCGACGACCTCGTGCCCGACTACCTGACTTCGGTGCGTGAAGGCGGCTTCTACGGCTGGCCGTGGTGGTACCTCGGCGCGCATCAGGATCCGCGCCACGCGGGCAAGCATCCGGAACTCGCCGACAAGGCGATCGTGCCCGACGTGCTCCTGCAGCCGCACAACGCTCCGCTGCAACTCGCGTTCTACGACGGCAAGGGTTTTCCGGCCGAATATCGCGGGGACATCTTCCTTAGCGCGCACGGCTCGTGGAACAAGTCGGTGCGCGTCGGTTACGAAGTCATGCGCGCACCGCGTCGCGGCGGCGCGAAGGCCGACGGCAGTTACGAGGATTTCCTCACCGGCTTCGTGCTGCCCAATGGCGACGTCTGGGGCCGGCCGGTCGGCGTCGCGGTGGCGGCCGACGGCGCGCTGCTGGTCAGCGACGACGGTTCGAACTCGATCTGGCGCGTGGCCTGGGTCGGTCGCTGAGTCGCGTTCAACGCGGCGCGATGCGCGACAGCGGAACGGTTGCCAATGCGTCGCGATTCGCGGCGACGACGCGGTCGCTCGCGTAGCGCAGATGACCGGAGGCGTCGCGCAGCCAGACGCGCCAGCCGACTTGCGCCGGCGTGGCGTCGTCCGCATCGTCGGCGGGCAGCGCAAAGTCGATGCGTGCGGATGGCTTTACCGCGAACTCCGCGTGCGCAAGCGGCTTGGCGTCATCGTTGCCGAGTGCGACGAGGACGACTTCGAGCGTACCCGTGCGCGGCGCCAGCGCCGGATCGGCGAGTACGGCGACGCCGCGCCATGCGGGTGACGACGAAGGCGCGGCGCTTGTGGTCGAAGGGCGCGTCGGCAAGGGCTGGCAGGCACACAGGGCTGCGGCCAGCACCGCGACGATGAAGGGCTTGGCGTGCGGCATTGGCTCGACATCGCAAAGGGCAAACCGTGTTTTACAGCGTCGCGCCGCAAAGCGCATCATGCGCGCCCGCAACCGCGTGGCGATCGCATGCAGCAAGGCCTTCCGGGCTTCGACGTCGAAGAAGTCCACAACCTGTTCTTCGCGTTGCAGCCGGAGGAGGCGACGCGCACGCAGATCGGCGCCGCCGTCGCGAAACTGCGCGAGGCGCACGTATCGGCTGGCCGCTGGCTGCGCGAGGCGCGTTATCACCTGACGCTGCATTACCTCGGCTCGTTTTCGCGGGTGCCCGACGAACTGGCCGCGCGCGCGTGCGCGGCCGCGGCGCGCGTGCGCGAGGCGCCGTTCGACCTGCGGCTCGACCGCTTCGGCAGTTTCGGCAACCGCGCAATTCCGGTCTGGCTCGGTCCGTCGCAGACTCTGCCGGGCTTGTCCGCGCTGCATGCGGCGCTGATCGCCGCCCTCGCGCGCGAGGGCGTGCGCGCGACGCACGCGACCTCGTTCGTGCCGCATGTCACGGTGCTGCGCGAGGCGACGCGTCCGCTGGAAGCACCGTGCGAGCCGGCAGTCGACTGGCGCGTCGATGGATTCGTGCTCATCGACAGCTGCATCGTTCCGCCGAAGCCGTTCCGCGTTCTGGGTCGCTGGCCGCTCGCAGCGCAAGGCGCAGGAACGCGCGACGAGTTCGCCTAGAATCCGCGCATGCGACTCAACAAGCACATCGCCGAAAGCGGCTACTGTTCGCGCCGCGAAGCCGACCGGCTCATTGCCGCGCGTCGCGTCACCGTCAACGGCGTCGCCGCCGGCATGGGCACGCAGGTCGGGGAGGGCGACGACGTCCTCGTCGACGGTCAGGCGCTGCTCGCGCGAAAACCGCAGAAGGGCGGGCGCCGCCACGTCTACATCGCGCTCAACAAACCGGTTGGCATCACCTGTACGACCGAGCGCGATGTCGGTGGCAACATCGTCGACTTCGTCGACCACGAGCAGCGCATCTTCCCGATCGGCCGCCTCGACAAGGATTCCGAAGGCCTGATCCTGCTCACCAGCAACGGCGACATCGTCAACGAGATCCTGCGCGCGGAGAACGCGCACGAGAAGGAATACCTCGTCGCCGTGAACAAGGCGGTGACACCGGAATTCCTCGCCGGCATGGCGCGCGGCGTGCGCATCCACGGCCAGATGACGAAACCGTGCAAGGCCTCGCGCATCGCCAAGTTCGGCTTTCGCATCGTGCTGACGCAAGGCCTGAACCGGCAGATCCGCCTCATGGCGGCTGCGTTCGGTTATCGCGTGACGCAGCTGCGTCGCGTGCGCATCGTCAACGTCAAGCTCGGCGCGCTCAAGGTCGGCCAGTGGCGCAATCTCACCGAGCAGGAGTTGCGCGGCTTGCTGCCGCAGCGCACGGACTGGTGAGCCGCGCGCCGCAGTGATGCGGCGTCAGTCGACCTCGAAGCTCTGCACGTGAGCGGCGTGATGCCCTGGAAGACGATGTTGTCTTCCCATATCGCGGCGGCGTAGCCGTCCGGCCGCGCTGCGTCCTTCGCCAGTCGCGAGGCTGTGTCATGCAACTTCATCGGACGAGACATTCGTGGCTGCGACGGCCAATGCCGCCAGCACGATGCCTTCAATGGCCTTCGTGACCTGTTCCGTCACAGTGCCAGGACGGGCATTGCGCGGTTCTGCCAGATGGGCACTCGGGAAGCTCCTGACCTGATTTCCCCTTCTGCCGCCAGATTGCGTATTGCGTTACGGGTCGTGCGTCGGAGACGATCGCGCATGAATCCATTCCGATCGTCCGCTGGGGAGCGATGCAATGACGACAAGAAACCTTTGGTGTGTGGTGTTCGCCGTGATCGCGACCGTCTGGGCGACATCCGCCTCGGCGGACGAGTTCAATGGCGCGAACCTGGGCGCCATTCCGGACAACAATCCAGCCGGGCTCGACGTGACCTTTTCGGTGAGCGGCATGACCGCGCCGCTGGCCGACGTCAGCGTGTCGATGACGCTGACGCATTCCTTCGCGGGCGATCTGGAAGCGACGCTCATCGCGCCCAACGGCAAGGCGCGGCGCGTCCTGTTCGGGCGGCTCGGCGTCGGCCTCGTCGGCTCATCCGGCACCAGTCTCGATTTCTCCGGCACATACGTTTTCGGTGACGGTGGCGGCGACCTGTGGGCCAAGGTGGCGGAGGTGATCAATCCGCTTCCGCCCGGGCTGTATCGCGCCAGCACCGCAGGCTACGCGGGAAGCGCGATCAAGACCGGCGGCTGCACCGCGCCGATCTCGCTCGCGTTCGACACGCTCGATTCGACCCAGGTCAATGGTGTCTGGACGTTGCGTATCGCCGACCGCGCCAGCAGCGACACCGGCTCCATATCGGCGGCCAAATTGCGCCTGCTCGGCGCGAACGACCGGCTGTTCGCCGATGGTTTCGATGGCCTGGTTCGCGGCAGCTGCGTACATGCGCAGTTCGACTACACGGGCAGCAACCGCACGAGCTACGTGGTCGTGCGCAACACCGGCGGCGGTTCGAATGGCGCAATCACGTGGTTCATCCGCGACAACGACGGTACGGCGGCGGGACCTGAGCGCAGCTTCGTCTTCGGCAAGGCCTCGGATTTCTTCTTCGGCGGGGATTTCGATGGTGACAACGTCTGGGATCCGGCCGTGTGGACAGCCGGCAATCCCGGCCACTACATGGTCAAGCTCTCCAGTCGTCCCGCCGACGCGCCGCCGCTCGAACTCGACTACGGCAAGACCGGCGACGATCCCAGGCATGCCGGCGACTACGACGGCGACGGCAAGTTCGATTTCGCGCTGTACCGGCCAGGTGCGACATCCGGCGACACTTCGTACATGTTCATCCGCCTGAGCAGCGACGGCAGTGAACGCATCCTGCCTGCGGGCGTGAACGGGAATTTCGCGTCCGGCGGCACCGACTTGACTGGCGACGGCAAGGCGGACATCGCCGTACAAAGCAATGCCGGCGGCGGCGCCGCCCATTTCGACATCCGCGACGGCAGCAACGGCGTCGTCGTCGACAGCTTCAATTTCGGCGCGCCGACCGACGTCATCCTCGCCGGCAACCACACCGGCGATGCGCGAGCCGATGTCACGCTGATACGCGGAGTGTCCGGCAACATCCAGTGGACCACGCGCGATTCCGCAACGGGCGTGGAGCAGGCCGCGGTGGCGTTTGGCGCATCGGCGACGGACTTCGGACTGTCCGGCGACTTCGACGGCGACGGTCTTGATGACTATTCGACCTGGCGGCCGAGCGCCACGGCCGGGCAAACCAGGTTTTCGGTTCGTCCCAGCGCGACGCCGGGCACGCCGTTCGAGGTGTTCTTCGGCCAGAACGGCGACTATCCGATCGCCAACACACGCTCGCACTGACCGCGCGCGCCGGCGGCGCGATGCCGCCGGCACGTCGCTTCAATCGGACAATGCCGCGTTGTGATAGACCTCCTGCACGTCGTCGAGCTCGTCGAGCCAGTCGAGCAGGTCGCGCAGGGTTTCCTCGACTTCGCCGCTGACGGCGGCGCGGTTTTCGGGGCGCATGACGATGTCGGCCTTGGTCGGTTCGAAGCCCGCCGCACGCAGCGCCGTTTTCACCGCTTCGAATTGCTCGGGCGCGCAAAGCACTTCGCTCACGCCGTTTTCGGCAACGACATCGTCGGCGCCGGCTTCGATTGCGGTTTCGAGGACGCGGTCCTCACTGCCGGCAGCGCTGGTGTCGAACACGAGTTCGCCCAGGCGCTTGAACTGGAACGCGACCGAGCCGCTGGTGCCGAGGTTGCCGCCGTGCTTGGACAGCGCGTGGCGCACGTCGGCGACGGTGCGCACCGGGTTGTCGGTCATCGTGTCGATGATCAGCGCGACGCCGGACGGGCCATAGCCTTCGTAGCGGATTTCCTGCATGTCGTCGGCGCCATCGGCGCCCGAGCCGCGCTTGATCGCACGCTCCATCGTGTCCTTGGACATGTTCGCGGCGAGCGCCTTGTCCATCGCCACGCGCAGGCGCGAGTTGCCGGCGGGATCGGCGCCGTTGCGCGCGGCGATGGTGATCTCGCGGATGAGCTTGGTGAAGATCTTGCCGCGACGCGCATCCTCGGCGTTCTTGCGGTTCTCGATGCTGGGGCCTCTGCCCATGGGAATGTCCTGCGTTGGAAAGACCGGGCGCGGATTCTACAGCGCCCGGATGCATCGGCGTCCCGGCGCCGCTTGACTCGAGCAGGCCACAGATCCCGCGTTGCGCTCAAAAACGCGACGCCGGGAACGCGTGGCCGGAATGGCCATGCCGACGCGGAGGCGAAAGCGGCCAGGCATCGAGCAGGCGCGACACATCGATGGATCCGAGACCGGTGACGGGATCGTAGCCGTCACCGACCAGGTAGCCGGCGAGGCCGCCGCTGATGGAAATCGGACTGGCCAGGCTGTTGTTGCACAGGCTCGCCTTTCCGACCGAGCAATCGGCCACGCCGCTGCTCGCCACGGTGACATCGTGGAACACGCCGTTCGCGGACGTCGCGGCCAGCGCGTAAAGCGTCGGATTGAGGTTGCCCTGCGCTGCGCCGGTTCTCTGGTTGAGGAGGGCGCCGATGCCGGCCATGCTCGGCGCCGAGGCGGATGTTCCACCCCAGGCGAGGAAGTGGAACGTGCCCTTGTCCGGTCCGGTCGTCGCCGGCACGCACGAAGCCTGCGACGCGGCCATGCAGCCGAAGTAGCCGTATTTCGACGATGCGCCGAACGCCACGTCGGGCACATTTCGCCCCGGGTTGCCGTGAACGCCGATGCCGGCTTGCCAGGACGGTTTGGCGATGTAGGCGCTGACGCCACCGCCGGTGGCCGCGACCGTCGTGGTGCCGTCATCGTTGAGGGGCTCGTTCCACGCACCCTCCGGAATGTAGCCCTTGGCCGACACGTAGCCGGTCCTGCTGTTGGTCGGACTCCAGTATTGGGCGGTGTCGGTGCCGATGCCGAAGCTCGTGCCGCCGACGCAAGTGACATGGCTCGACGAGCAGAAGATGTTCGTGCTGCGGCTGAGCGTGGCAGTCGGTGCGGAAAAATAGTCGGCGCAGTCGGCCGCGCCGCCATCCCCGGAAGCAACGAAAACCGACTGGCCCTGCATTGCGGCCTGCGCGAAGTAGCTGTCGAGGCCATTGGCGACGGCCAGCGAATTCTGTCCTTCGCAAGAGCCGAAGCTGATGCTGATGATTTGCGCGGCCAGTGGTTCGTGGTCGATTGCGTAGTCGAGCGTATAGATGAGGCCGTCGTACTGGTTGCCGTCGTCGTCGCTGACTTGACCGCTGACGATGAGCTTGACGTCCGCGCCCGGTGCGACGCTCGCCGCGCGCGTGACGTCGAGCGTGGCCTCGCCCTGATCCTGGACGAGATCGCTGGGCTTGTCGCAGGTGCCATGGCCATCGCCGACGTCGGTGTCCGAGCAACTCGTCGCGGCCGGGCCTGGATCGGTGCCGTCGGGCGGGATGACGACGGTCGGCGTCTTGATCACGATGCCCAGTCGCGCGCCGAAGGCCTGCAGGTCGGCATCGGAAACGCGCGCGCGGCCGAGGATCGCGATCGACTGACCGGTGCCGTCCCAGCCCTGTGCCGAGGCATCGCCGAGGTTGTAGATGTTGGAGAAATCGCCCGGCGTGACGTAGTAGGAACAGCTTGCGCCGCTGCAGTTGCTCAGCGCCGGCCGCAGGCCGCCGACCGAACCGATGCGCGGATGCCCGACGCGTACCGCGGGCTCGAAGCGGATTCCGCTCAGTCCAAGCACGCCGCGGACAGCACCCGACAACGCCGCCGGAATGGCCGGTTCCGTGGCCGGCGCCATGCGCTTGCGGCCGTCCGCATCGGCATACCAGCGCAGCCGGGTGTCGAACGCGCGATTCACTGCCGCGGCATCGCCGCCGAAGCGGATGCTCATGCGGCTGTTGGATACCGATTCCACGCTGAGTCCACGCCCGATGAGCCAGGTCGCAATCGCGTCGATGTCGGACTGCGTCGCGCCGAAGCGCTCGCCGATCTGCGTCGGCGTCAGCCAATGGTGGTAGTCGGGCGAAGCAGGATCCTGTTGCCCGGCGAGCAGCGCCTCGAATGCGGCCTGCCGCTCGGGCGAGCGCCTGAGGAGGATCTGCAGCGAAGGCAACGAAGTCGAGGCGGCCACCTCGCCACGATCGTTCGCCGTCGAGGCCCACGCCACGCGATGACCGGACAGCGCCGCGCGTCGCGTCGCGTCCACGTGCGTCGTGACCAGGTTCGCGTTGGTCGGCGCAGCGTGCAGCATCGTCGCGCCGAGCAGGCTGCACAACGCAAGTGCGCCGTACGGGAGCAGGGTATTCGTCTTCGGGAACATCGGATTCTCCATCGAGCGATCCGGATGATCCGGAGCGCGGCTCTTCCATGCAAGCGGCAGGCGCGAATGTGAACGAGCGCGGTACCATGCCGCGTTCCGACCGGGGGGAGACGATCGAATGCCAGCTGCCACAGCCGCGCCGACGCGCGGTTTCCGCTACTACGATCTCATCGTCGGCGGCATGGTCGCCGTGCTGTTGTGCTCGAACCTGATCGGCGCGGCCAAGGTCTGCACGTTCACCTTGCCGCTGATCGGCGCGATCACGTTTGGCGCGGGCAACCTGTTCTTCCCGATCAGCTACATCTTCGACGACGTTCTCACCGAGGTGTACGGCTACGCGCGCGCGCGACGCGCGATCTGGGCCGGTTTCGGCGGGCTCATGTTCGCGACTTTCATGACCTGGGCGATCCTCAACCTGCCGCCGAGTCCGCTCGAACCGTTCAACGAAAAGCTCCAGCCCGCGCTCGAGATCGCGTTCGGCTCGACCTGGCGCATCGCGCTGGCCTCGATGGTCGGCTACTGGATCGGCGACTTCGCCAACTCCTACGTGATGGCGAAGATGAAGCTGTGGACCGGCGGCCGCTGGCTGTGGACGCGCACGATCGGCTCGACCGTGGTCGGCGAAGGCCTCGATTCGCTCACGTTCTATCCGATCGCCTTCGCCGGCATCTGGTCCGGGCAGACGATGCTCAAGGTCATCGCCTTCAACTGGACGATGAAGGTGCTCGTCGAGGTCGTCGCGACGCCGCTCACCTACGCGGTCGTCGGTTTCCTCAAGCGCCGCGAAGGCGTGGACACCTACGACCCGGCGACGCGCTTTAACCCGTTCAGCCTGCGCGACGAAGGCGAATACCGCGCGCGGCCGTGACCTTCAGGCCGGTGCCGCGAGCGTCGCTGCGGCAGCGCCGCGCTTGTCCAGTTCGCGGCGCAGCAGCCACAGGCTGAGCAGCGCCTGGCAGGTCACCGTCGCGACCGACAGGTACCACAGCTGCTTCAGCTCGAAGCCCGGGCGCGAGGACAGCCACAGTGCGGGCAGCGCGACGAGCATGAGCCGCGTCGCGCTCGAATACAGCGCCGGCAGCGTGTTGCCGAGCGCCTGGAACATGCCCGAAGCGGCGAAAATCAATCCCTGCGCGACGAAGTTCCACGAGATGATGCGCAGGAACTGCACGCCGACTTCGACCACCTGCGCATCGTGGGTGAAGAAGCGGATCAGCACTTCCGGCCGCCAGTGGCACAGCAGCGTGAGCGCGAACATGATCGCACTGCCGATCAGCGCCGCGTGGCGGAACGTGTCGCGCACGCGATTGAGCAGGCCGGCGCCGAAATTCTGTCCCGCCATCGGCGCGACCGCGAACGCGACCGCCATCGCCGGCAGGAACACCGCCTGCATCACGCGCGAACCAACGCCGAATCCCGCCTGCGCAGGTGCGCCGAATGGCCGGATCAGCCAGTACACGAGGCCGATGTAGAGAAACATGATCGCGAACTCGCCGCCCGGCGGCAGGCCGATGCGCAGGATGCGCTTCCACGTCGCCGGCTGCGGTTTCACCAGCGCGCGGTCGAAGACGACGTATTTCTCCAGCTTCACGAAGTAGACCGTGATCATCGCCACGCCCGCGGCGATCGCGATCGAAGTCGCCCACGCCGCGCCGGCCACGCCGAACGGCCGATGCGTGAGCCAGCCTGCGGTGAGGATCGGCGCGAGCAGCGCGTTGAGCACGACAGTGAGCACCTGCACGATCATGCCCGGCTTGGCCAGGCCCGTGCCGCGCAGCGCCGAACCCATCGCGACCAGGGCGAACTGCAGGGCCATGCCCGGCAGGAAGCCGTGCAGGTAGGTGCGACCGGCCTCGCGCGTGGCTTCGTCGGCGCCGAGTCCGGCCACGTAGGCACCGGCGAACGAATAGCCGATCGCCAGCGTCGCCAGCGCACAGATCGCCGCGAGCACGAGGCTCTGGTTGAAGACGAGGTTCGCGTCCTCGCGATCCTTGCGCCCGACCGCCTGCGCGATCAGCGCCATCGTGCCCACGCCAAGCACCTGGCTCAGCGCCATGATCACGAACTGCACGTTGCCCGCGGTGACGACGCCCGCGATCGCGGCGTCGCCGATCCTGGCGACGAAATACAGGTCGACGAGCACGTACAGCGTCTGGAACAGCATGCCGATCGCGATCGGCGCGGCCAGGCGCAGCAGGTGGGCGTGGACGGGACCCTGCGTGAGATCGCGCAAGAGCTGCTCCGGGTGGCAACGGGGCGCGCAGTGTGCCTGCCCGCGCGCGAGCTGTCCCGTGGCGGACGTCATCGCCGCGAGGAAGCCCGATCTTCCTTCGCGGCGGTCGTGGGCTTCGAGCGATGCGCGGGCGCCGATCCATGCAGGAAACCGGCGTCCGCCTGCCGCGTTGCGTTTCAGTGCGGCGCGTTGCCGTCGAAGCCGTCGATGAAGATGAGGTCGATCGGCCCCTCGGTGATTTCGAGGGAGACGCTGTCGCTGGCATAGACGAAGCGCCCGTACACGCCATCGGGCAACGCAAGACCGGAGAATCCGCCGTCGATCTGCGCGGCCGTGAGCAAGGTATAACTGCTGCCGATCGCCGGCTGCGCGCCGTCGAAATCAATCACCGCCTGACCACCGATGCCGGCATGACCTGCCACGATCAGCGGCACCGCGGGGCTGCCCGGATCGAGATGCAGATGCAGGTGCGCGCCGCCGTCGAATCCGGCATCGCCATCGACGTGCAGCGCGGCGTGCGGCTGCGCCGGCGTGCCGGGCTCGACCGTGCCGGCGGCGTCGTGGATCGAGCCGACTTCGCCGCTGCCGGCCAGCGTGCCGCCGGACAGCGCGATCGCGCCGGGCAGGGCGCCGTCGACTTCGAGCCTCCCACCGGTCACATTCGTCGCGCCGGCATAGCCGTGCGCGCCGCCGACGACGACCGTGCCGTCGCCGGCGATGGTGATGCCGCGCGCGTTGCTGCTCGCGCTGGCATTGCTGCCGGCTTCGTCGGCGATCGCATCGTCGATCGTGAAGATCGAGCCAGCGCCAAGCGCGAAGACGACATCGCCGCTGCTGCCCTGCAGGAACAGGCCCGCGCCGAACGCCTCGCCGTCGGTGGCGTTCCTGGTATCGCCGTTGATGTTGCCCGCCGGCCCCGCGGCCGCCGCGCCGCCATCGATCGAGCCATTGCCCGAAAACCGCAACGTGCCGCCATCGACGACGAAGAGCGCGCCGCCGAGGCCCGCGCCGCCGCCGCCGGTCGACAGCGCACCGGCGTTGCCGCCGGTGCCGCCGCCGAAACCGCCCGGCGCCGCCTGGTTGCCGCCACCGCCGCCGAAACCGCCGGCGCCGCCATAGCCGCCGCCACCGCCGCCAAAGCCGCCATGACCGCCGAAACCGCCACCGCCGCCGAAGCCGCCGGCTGCCGCGTCGGCATCGTCCGCGTTGGGACCGTAGCCGCCGCCGCCACCGAAGCCGCCTTGTCCGCCATTCCCGCCGAAACCGCCCGAAGCGCCGCCACCGCCACCGAATCCGGCGTCGCCGCCATTCCCGTTCGTTCCTTCGTCTGGATCGGACGTCGAACCATCGATCGCGCCGAAGCCGCCGCCACCGCCCCCGCCAGCGTTGACGCCGCCGCCACCGCCGCCGCCATCGGCCGCGCCGGCATCGCCGTTCGCGGTGCCGTCGCCGGAACCGCTGCCTCCGCTGCCGAAGAGCCCGAAGATGCCCGCCGAGCCGGGCTGCGGCAACGCGTTGTTGCTGTCGCCGCCGTTGCCCGTGTAGCCGCCGCCACCGGCGCCGCCGGGATCGAATTCGCCACCGGCGTACGCCTTCGCGCCGTTGCCGAACACGCCGCCACCGCTGACGCCGCCCCGGCCGAAGATGCCGCCGCCGCCACCGCCGCCGCCGAAACCGCCGAGGCCGCCACCGCCGCCGACCGAACCGGCGCCGCCACCGCCGCCGTTGGCCTGGTTGCCGCTGAAGGCGACGTCGGCGAGCGTCACGTCGGCGGCACCGTTGACGAACAACGCGCCGCCGGCGCCGAGTCCGCCACCGCTCTGGCCACTGCCATTGCCGCCGCTCGCATTGCCCTGCGCCAGCGTCAGGTTTTCGATGTCGACCGCCAGGCGCTGCCCGAGCGCGCTGTCCGGAAACTGCGTGGCGACACTGGCCTGCGTCGCCGGGTCGACGCCGACGAACAGGAGGCGATATTGGCCGGCGCCGTCCAGGGTATGGCCTTGGCCGTCGATCGTCGTGTTGCACAGGATCAGCGGGAGCGGGCCGTCCAGCGTGATGTCTGCGGTGAGCGTGATCAGGTGCGGCTCGGCGCGCGAGTCGGCCGCATTCGCGGCGTCGATCGCCTGCACGAGGCTCGCGTAGTCGGAAGCGGTGTAGCTGTCCGCGCGCGCCGGCGTGGCGAGCAGCGCCGCCAGTATCGCGGCGATCGGCGTCAGGGACGGCAGCAGGCGGCGCGGGAAGGACGGATTCTGCGGCATGACAGGAACTCCTGTTGGATGAGCCCCGACCCTAGTTTCGCGTCGATGCGCATGCTTCAAGGAACGATGACCGGGCGATCACCGAACGCTCGTTCAGCGTTGCGAAATCGCCGTTGGTCCCGCGGATGCGGCCGGCGCGGCCGTTTCGGCGCGCAGCACGCCGGCCCATCGCGCATGCGCGAGGGCCTGCGCCTGCCGGCGCAGTCGCGCGGCCGCCTCCGTGTCGTGGCCCGCGGCGGCGACGCGCGACAGCAGCAGAGTGATCGGAAAGTCGTCGTCCGCATACGGACCGACCAGGCTGGCGGTCGCACGGGCCGCGTCGACCTCGCCCCGGTCGAGCTGGAAGCCGGCGTAGGCGACGGCGACGTCGCGCAGGTCGCGCGGAGATCCGTTGGCGCGGACCAGCGCCAGCGCCTCGCCGAAGGCGCGGTTCGCCTGCGCCGCGTCGCCATGGTGCACGTGCCAGGCGGCCAGCGCGCTCAATGCTCGCGCGCGGGCGACGCTGCCGCTGCCGGCGATGTCGGCTTCGAGCGCTGCCGCCGCGGCATCGGCCGCCGCGTCGTCGCCTTCGCCGAGCGCGGCCTCGAGTTCGATGGCCGCGGCGACCACGCGCCGCGACGGCGTCGCGTCCGCGGCGCTGCGGATGGCGCGCGCGTCGCCCGCGAGCGGGCGCCAGTCGCCGAGCAGGGCGCGCACGCGCAGGATGTCGAGCCGCGCGTCCTCGAGCGCGTCGCCACTGCCGGACATGTCGGCGGCGACGCGGTCGAGTTCTGCGCCAGCTTGCGCCAGCGCGCCGGTTTCGGCGAGCGCGTCGGCATAGTGGATCGCCGCGAAGCGCCGCATCGACGGATATTCGACTGCGCGCAGGCGCGGCAGCAGCGCCTGCCAGCTGCGCAGCGCCGCCGAGTTCTGCAGGCGTTCGAGCTGGGCGAGTGCGACGTTCATGCGCGCACCGAGTTCGACTTCGTCGCTGCCGATCGCCGCAGCGGCGTCCGCGGCTTCGCCGTAACGCGTGATCGCTTCGTCGAAGCGGCCGCGGCGCCCGGCGACGGAACCAAGGTCGTCGAGCAGGTGCGCGAGCAGCAGGCGGTCGCCGCTGCCTTCGAGTTCGAGGCGCGCACGCAGGTAGCTCGCCTCGGCGTCGTCGAACTTCTCGCCCGCTGCCTGCGCGTTGCCGAGGCCGCGCCAGGCGCGGCCGGCCTCGATGCGATCTCCGTCGAGCAAGGCAATCGCCTGCCGGAACGCCTGTTCGGCGTCGCCACGCCGGCCAGCGACGAGCTCGCCGTAGCCGAGTGTCGTCCACGCTTCGGACAGCCACGGTGCCGAACGGTCCTGCGCCCGCGCGATCAGCGCGCGCACGTTTGCCGCGGCTTCGGCGGCGCGGCCGAGTCGGTTCATCGCCTTGGCGCGCAGCAACTGAAGCCGCGGCGAAGCTGCAGTCGCTGCATCCGCGGCATCGGCGAGCGCGAGCGCCTGCGCGGCATGGCCCTCGAGCAGTTCGGCCTGCATGTGCGCGCCGACGGCGAGCGCTTCGGGTGATTCGCCGGACTCGACGCGTCCTGCCGAGCCGATCGCCGTACGCAGCCGTTGGCCGAGCGCGGCACCGGCGGCGACCGCGTCCGCGGCCTCGACGCCGATCGACTGGCGCCGGCCATCGGCATGTTCGAGCGTCGCTTCGAGCTGCCAGCGTTCGTGTTCGCGCCGTGCGTCGATGTGCACGATCGTGGCGGCGCCGGTCGACGCGCGCACGTGCGCCGTGGCGGCTGCGTCGTCGTTGCCGGCCGCGGCGAGCACGGTCTCGCTCGGCACCACGGCGTGCTGCGGCAGCGCGCGCAGCGCGTCGGCACTCATCGCCATGAGGCCGAGGCGCATCCAGCCGTCCTGCGCGACGGCGCTGTGCACGTTTGCGGGCAGCACGGCGACGAGGCCGGGTGCGACGCGTTGCTCGTGGCGAGCAGACGGCGCGCCGCGTCCGTACCACGCGGCGCCGATCGCAAGCACTGCGACGAATGCCGCGGCGGCGAGCGCGCGCAGGAATGCCGTCTTGCGGGAAAGCGGCGCGCGGCCGGTCGCGACGCGCGTGGCCGGCTGCGCCGCTGGCGCGAGCGCGGCGACGTGCGCCGCATCCGCACCTTCGTCGCGGCGCGAGCGTTCGTCCGCGACGACCGATCCAGGCGCCGCACGCCGTTCCTCGGCGGTTGCCGCGACCCACTGGTAGCCGAAGCGCGCGACGGTGCGGATCACGCGCTGCGCATGGCCGTCGTCGCCAAGCAGGCGCCGCGCCTTCAGGATCGCCTGCGCCAGCGTGCCGTCGCTGCCGTCGACGCGCCCCCACGCGCCGGCGATGAGTTCGTCGCGGCCGACGGCGCGCTCGCGCTGCTCGATGAGGTAGACGACGAGATCGAAGACGCGTGGCTCGATGCTGGTCTCGCGACCCGCGCGCAGCAGGCGGCGCGCTTGCGGATCGAGCTGGAAATCGTCGAAGCGGTACAGCGTCATTGCGGAAGAGCGGGCGGAATCGAGCGCCGCCATATGCGCACCGGTATCGCGCCGGGTCAAGTGCGACCGCGGCAGGCCATGGCAAATGCGTGCCGGCATACCCATATCGGGAGGCCGTTCGCGCCGGAGCCGCATGGCCATGATCCCGATTTCCGTCCTCGATCTCGCTCCCGTCTGCGCAGGCAGCGATGCGGCGCAGAGCTTCGGCAACACGCTCGACCTCGCGCGTCATGCGGAACGGCTCGGCTACACGCGCTACTGGCTCGCCGAGCACCACAACATGCCCGGCATCGCCAGCGCGGCGACGGCGGTGCTGATCGGCCATGTCGCCGGCGGCACTGCGACGATCCGCGTCGGTTCGGGCGGCGTCATGCTGCCCAACCACGCGCCGCTGCAGGTGGCCGAGCAATTCGGCACGCTGGCGTCGCTGTATCCGGGGCGCATCGACCTCGGCGTCGGCCGCGCGCCGGGTACCGACCAGGCCACGGCGCGCGCGTTGCGTCGTTACTACGACAGCGCCGAGGCGTTTCCGGACGACGTCGTCGAACTGCTGAGCTACTTCGAACCTGCCGAGCCCGGCCAGCCCGTGCGTGCGGTGCCGGGCGCGGGCATCGAAGTGCCGGTGTGGATCCTCGGTTCCAGCCTGTTCGGCGCGCGGCTGGCGGCGATGCTCGGCCTGCCGTATGCGTTCGCCTCGCACTTCGCGCCCGATGCGATGACGCAGGCGCTCGATCTGTATCGCCGCGAGTTCCGGCCGTCGCCGCGCCTCGCTCACCCGCACGCGATGCTGGCGCTGAATGTCGTTGCCGCCGATACGGACGATGAAGCGCGGCGCCTGTTCACGACACTGCAGCAGAGCTTCGTCAACCTGCGCCGCGGCAAACCCGGTCTCGTGCCGCCGCCAATCGACGACATCGAGGCGTACTGGACACCAGCCGAGAAATTCGGTGTCGAACAGGCGCTCGCCTGTTCCGTCGTCGGCGATGCGATGGCCGTCGAGCGCGGCATCGCCGACTTCGTCGCGCGGCATCGGCCCGACGAACTCATGTTCACCGCGAACGTGTTCGACCATGCCGCGCGCAGGCGCTCTTTCGAGATTGCCGCAGGGAGCGCCCGCGCGGCCCTGCGCTGAAGCGCGCTTCGGCTACAATGCGCGCCCCCGCAAGTCCGGCAACCCCATGATCGCCTTCCGAAACTTCGCCCTGCGGCGCGGCGAACGCCTGCTGCTGTCCAACGTCGACATCGCCCTGCACGATGGCGCCAAAGTGGGCGTGGTCGGCCGCAACGGCTGCGGCAAGTCGAGCCTGTTCGCCGTCGTCAATGGCGAAATCGAGCCGGACAAGGGCGACATCGACCTGCCTAATAGGCTGCGCCTGGCCAGCGTTGCGCAGGAAACGCCCTCGCTCCCGGACGCGGCGATCGACTTCGTCGTCTCCGGCGATACGGAAGTCCACGCGATCCTCGAAGCCGAAAAGAAAGCCACCGAAGCCGAGGACTGGGACGGCGTTGCCGCCGCGCACCAGAAGCTCGCCGAGATCAACGGCTACGACGCCGAGGCGCGCGCGGGACGACTGTTGCACGGTCTCGGCTTCCGTCCGGAAACGCATCGCATGGCGGTGTCGGAATTCTCCGGCGGCTGGCGCGTGCGCCTGAACCTTGCCCGCGCGCTGATGCAGCCGTCGGACCTGCTGCTGCTCGACGAACCGACCAACCACCTCGACCTCGACGCCGTGCTCTGGCTCGAACAGTGGCTGCAGAAATATCCCGGCATGCTGCTCATGATTTCGCACGACCGCGAATTCCTCGACGGCCTGTGCACGCACACGCTGCACCTCAACGAGGGCCGCGCCAAGCTCTACACGGGCGACTACACGGGCTTCGAGCGCCAGCGCGCCGAGCATCTGCGCCAGCAGCAGATCGCGTTCGAGAAGGAACAGGCCGAGCGCGCCCACCTGCAGGCATTCATCGACCGCTTCAAGGCGAAGGCGAGCAAGGCCAAGCAGGCGCAGTCGCGCGTCAAACGCCTCGCCAAGCTCGCCGGCACCGAAGCGGTGCGCGCCGAGCGCGAGATCCGCATCAATTTCCCCGAGCCGCTCAAGCTGCCGCATTCCTTGCTGCGCCTCAACCACGTCGATGCCGGCTACAAGCTGGTCGGCAACGCTCACGCCGGTCCGTCCGACCATGAAGTGCCGGAAGAGGGCGATCACGTCACGATCCTCAAGGACGTCAAGTTCGGCCTCGAAGCCGGCGATCGCATCGGCCTGCTCGGCCCGAACGGCGCGGGCAAGTCGACGCTGGTCAAGACGCTCGTCGGCGAACTGCCGCTGCTGTCCGGCGAACGCACCGCGCATCCCGACCTCGTGCTCGGCTACTTCGCGCAGCACACGGTCGAGTCCCTGCACGAAGGCCAGACGCCGATCGACCATCTGCGCGACATCGCGCCGGGCGTGTCGACGCAGGACTTCCGCGACTATCTCGGCCGCTGGCAATTCCCCGGCGACCGCGCGTTCGAAGTCATCGACGGCTTCTCCGGCGGCGAACGCGCGCGACTCGCCCTCGCGCTGATCGCGTGGCGCAAGCCGAACGTGCTGCTGCTCGACGAACCGACGAACCACCTCGACCTCGAAATGCGCGAGGCACTCGCCGAAGCGCTCAGCGATTTTGACGGTGCGATCGTGCTCGTCTCGCACGACCGCCACCTCACGGGCCTGGTCTGCGACACGTTCTGGCGCGTCGCCGACGGCAAGGTCGAAGAGTTCAACGGCGACCTCGACGAATACGCGGCCTGGCTGCGCGCACGCGGCTCCAACGGCGGCGGCGAGGCGGAGCCGAAGAAGGTGAAGGAAAAGGAAAAACCTGCCGCTGCCACCGCGAGCAAGGTTCCCGATTACACGCCTCGAAACGGCGGGCCGCGCGACAAGAAGAAAAGCAAAACGCGCTGATGGCCGCGGATTTAAGTCAGCAGGCTTTTGCCGTCGCTTCCCCTGCGTAGCGGGGGAAGCTCCGCGAAGCGGTGAAGGGGGCGCCTTTGATTTTCAGCGGCCCAAGGGAAAAGCGCCCCCTTCCGCCTTCGGCACCTTCCCCCGCTGTGCAGGGGAAGGAAAGGCAATGCGGTGCCACGTCGCCGCGTCGTGACGCCGTGTCGTAGACATCTTCTGACGTCGCGCGTGAACCCCGCCGTGTCGTCCGCCGCGTTGCAGCTCCCGTGGTTCCCGGCGCCATCGCGCCGCCACGCACACGGGAGAAGGCCATGAGTGTTTTTCCGAAGATCGATCAAGCCTGTCCGCTCGACGCCGATGCGCAACGCGGCGTCGGCCGCTTCTGCGGCCACTGCAGCAAGCCGGTGCATGCGCTCGATGCAATGAGCGACGCCGCACGCGCCGCGTTCCTGCGCGATGCAGGGGGCTCTGTCTGCGTTTCCTATCGCGTGCGCGCCGGTCATGCCGCCGCGTTCGGACTCGGCGCGGCCTTGCTCGTCGGTGCCGCGCTGCCCGCGCACGCGCAGGACACGGCGCCTGTCGAACGCATGGCCGCGAGCGCGTCCGCGACGCCGGCGACGGGCACGCGCATTGCGCCCGCCGCGCAGCCGGACAAGCTCGAGCCGATCATGGTCATGGGCGCGGTCAGCGATCCGCACGCGGCGCAGTGGGTCGACGCCGGCGACGACGACGTGCCGGAACTGCCCGTGCAGCACGAAGCCGCGAAGGCGAAACGCTGAGTCGATGCAGACGCCGCGCCTTCATCGCGCGGCGTCTGCCGTTGTTTCATCCACGACGATCGCCGCCGCATCGACGATGCGCAGATGCGCGATCGCATGCATGACCTTTGCGAAACCCTGCGGCGTGCCGTCACCGACTGCGATGGCGATATGCGTCGCGTCGAAACGGTCGAGCGCGGCGTCGTGGCTGGTCCAGCGCGTGCCGTTCCAGGCCTGGACCCACAGGTGCGGACTGAACGCGTGCCTGCGGCCGAGGAAGCGGCTCGCGTACGACATGCCCGCGACGACGCGCGTCGGTATCCCGCGCGAACGCGCCGCGGCGGCGAGCAGCACGGCGAATTCGGTGCAATCGCCGCTGCGCGACTCGAACGCCTGCGCCGCGCCGTCGTAGCGGTTGAAGTCGATCGCGCCGTCCATGTGCTGGCGCACGCGCAACGCGAGCGAGCGCATCCGCGCGTCGATCGTGTTGCCGCGCGCGCCGCGCGCGAAGTCGCGGATGCGAAAGTCGCGGCTTTGCACCCAGTCGTTCGGCGCGAGCGCGCGGTGCAGTTCTTCACGCGACGGCGGCGCCTCGTCGCCGCAATCCGCGCAGATGGTGAGCGTGGTCGCGTCGCCGCCGCGTTCGACGTGCTGCTCGCCGGTTTCCGGCCAGCTCCAGCGTGTGTCGTCGTCGAACTCGAAGCGATAGCGGATCGTGCCGCGCATCGCCGCTTCGGAAATCCGGTACGGCGAGGCGACGAGCATCGTGCGCAGCAGTTGTTCGGCCTCGTATGTGGAATACAGCGGCGCGGGATCGGCTGCGTGCGCGGACGCCGCCAGCGCGATGGCGCAGGAAAGTGCGAGTTGGGTGGGGCGTTTCATCGTCGAATCTCGTGGCGCATCGGGCATCGCCGCTACACTGGTGTTTTCGATGCAACGGGGAGCGCGCGTGTCCGGGGTTGGCGAATCGCAGGCATTGGCCGAAGCCTTGTTCGCGCCGGTCGACGACGGCGACGTCCTCGTCGGCGCGGCGCAGCGCGTGCTCGTGCTTGGCGCGCGCGATGCGGATGCGTGGCGTCATCGCGCGGGCGCGGGCTGGCGCTGCGAGCAGACGTTCAAGCCGTGGGCGCAGGCGCTCGCGCGCGCCGGTCTCGACGTTTCCGAGACCGTCGACGACGGCGACTTCGACGCGGTCCTCGTGTTCGCGCCGCGCTCGCGCGAGCGCACGCGAGCGCTCTACGCGCGCGCGGCACAGCGCGTGCGCGACGGCGGCGTGATCGTCGCCGCGCAGGCCAACGACCAGGGCGCGCGTTCGGCGCAAGCCGACTTGCAAACGCTGCTGGGCCCCTTGCAACACATTTCGCGGCGCAAGTGCCGCGCGTTCTGGCGTGTCGTCGAGCGCGCGTCGATCGACGACGCGCGGCTTGCCGAATGGAGCGCGCTCGACGGCATGCGGACGATCCTGGATGGCCGTTACTGGAGCCGTCCCGGCCTGTTCGCGTGGGATCGCGTCGACGCAGCTTCCGCGCTTTTGGCCGAACATCTGCCATCGACGTTGGCCGGGCGCGTCGCCGATCTCGGCGCAGGCTACGGCTACCTCGCGACGGAAGTGCTTCGCGGTTGCGAAGGCGCGACCGCGATCGACCTCTTCGAGGCGGAAGCGCTCGCGCGCGAACCCGCGCGGCGCAATCTCGAAGCAGCGCTCGCCGGGCGCCATGAAACGGTCGCGACGGAATTCTTCTGGCACGACGTCACGCAAGGCCTGCCGCGACGCTACGACGTGATCGTGAGCAATCCACCGTTCCACGAGGGCCGCGCCGACCAGCCGGAGCTCGGTCGTGCCTTCATCGAAAGCGCTGCCGACGCGCTCGAAACGCCGGGCGAGCTCTGGCTCGTCGCCAATCGCCATCTGCCCTACGAAGCCACCCTCGCGCGGCGTTTCGGCGTGGTGCGCAGCGTTGCCGACCGCGACGGCTTCAAGGTCATCGCGGCGACACAGGTGCGCGCATGAAACTGCTCAAGCACATCGCGCATCTCGGCTACGGCAGCCGCAGGCAGGTCGCGGCGATGCTGCGCGACGGACGCATCACCGACGCCGACGGCAACGAACTCGATGACGACAGCCGCATCGAGCACGAGCGCATCCGCCTCGACGGCGAGCCGCTCGACATCGCGCCGGGTTTCGTCGCGATGCTGCACAAGCCGGTCGGCTACACCTGTTCGACGAAGGACGCCGGTCGCCTCGTCCACGACCTGCTGCCGCCGCGCTGGCGCGCGCGCGAGCCGGCGGTGTCGACGGTCGGCCGACTCGACCGCGATACCTCGGGCCTGCTGCTGCTCACTGACGACGGCGCGATGCTGCACCGGATCATCTCGCCGCGCGCGCACGTCGGGAAAACCTACGAGGCCGAACTCGCGCAGGACCTGCGTGGCGATGAAGCGGCCTTGTTCGCGAGCGGCACGCTCATGCTCGAATCGGAAAAGACGCCGCTCGCGCCCGCGCATCTTGATGTGCTCGCGCCGCGCCGCGCGCGGCTCGTGCTGCGTGAAGGCCGCTACCACCAAGTGCGGCGCATGTTCGCGGCGACCGGCAACCACGTCGTTGCGCTGCATCGCGCGGCGATGGGTGTGCTGACGCTGGGTGACCTGCCGTCCGGCCAATGGCGCACGCTCGATGCCGATGACATTGCCGCGGTGTTCCAGTCGCCCCCGACCTGACGCTACTCCCACGCATCCACGGTTCCGCGCTGGCGGATCGAGCGCTCGGGCCGATGCTTCAGTCGCGGAAATTGTCGAACTGCAACGGCACCTCGAATTCGCCCTTGCGCAGCAGCGCGATGGCGTCCTGCAGGTCGTCGCGCTTCTTGCCGGTCACGCGCAGCTTGTCGCCGTTGATCTGCGCCTCGACCTTGAGCTTGGCAGCCTTGATGGCCGCGACGATCTTCTTGGCCACGGATTGTTCGATGCCCTGCTTGACGGTGATCTTCTGCTTCGCCGTGGCGAGGTTGACCTCGGGCTCGGCGATGTCGAGCGCGCGCACGTCGATGCCGCGCGCGATCAGGCGCGCGCGCAGGATGTCCTGCATCTGCTTGAGCTGGAAGTCGCTCGGCGCACTCGCGGTGATGACGTATTCGTCGAGCGCGAACTTCGCGTCGCTGCCCTTGAAGTCGAAGCGGTTGGACAGTTCGCGGTTGGCCTGGTCGACCGCATTGGTGAGTTCGTGCTTGTCGACTTCGGAGACGGTATCGAAAGAGGGCATGGCGGCGTGGCGGCGATTGGAATGTCGCCGCCATTCTAGCCGTCGCGGCGCGATGGCGTGACGCGACGACTGGCCGACGCGCGAGGCGGTCCTGTACAGTGTTTCGCGGACACGCAAGCGGAGTCGCTCCTTGGCCGAAACCGATTCCTCGCCGAACGTGCGCTGCTGCATCGTCGGCGGCGGCCCCGCCGGCATGATGCTCGCGCTGCAACTCGCACGCGGCGGCGTCGATGTGCTCGTGCTGGAAAAGCACGGCGACTTCCTGCGCGATTTCCGCGGCGACACCGTGCATCCGTCGACGCTGCGCGTGCTGGACAGCCTCGGCCTCATGCAGCAATTCGAGCGCCTGCCGCAGCGGCGCGAGAGCCAGCTTTACGCGCGCTTCGCCGACGGCATGCTCGCCTTCGCCGACTTCAGCGGCCTGCGTCCGTTTCCGTACCTCGCGCTGGTGCCGCAATGGGACCTGCTCGACCTGCTGGCGAAGGAAGGCCGCAAGCTGCCGAACTTCGATCTGCGCATGCGCTGCGAGGCGACCGGATTCGTTTTCGCGGATGGCGATCCTTCCGCGCGCGTCGTCGGCGTGCTGGCGCGCGACGCGGATGGACAGGCGTTCGAGATTCGCGCCGACCAGGTCATTGCCGCCGACGGCCGCCATTCGATCCTGCGCCGCGACGCGCTGCTGCCGCTGCGCGACCTCGGCGCGCCGATGGACGTGCTCTGGTTCCGCCTGCCGCTCGCGCCGGGCGATCCAGAGGTCACGCACGGCGTCGCCGGGCGCGGCAAGTTCCTCGTCATGATCCATCGCGGCGACTACTGGCAGGCCGGGCTCGTCGTCGCCAAGGGCCGCGCGGACGCGCTGCTCGCCGATGGCGGCGCGACGTTCCGCGCGCTGCTCGCGGAAGTGGACCCCGATCTCGCCGCGCGTGCGACGGCGCTAGACATTGCAAAGGTCAGCACGCTCACGGTATCCGTCGATCGCCTCGAGCGCTGGCATCGCCCGGGCCTGCTCGCGATCGGCGATGCCGCGCACGCGATGTCGCCGATGGGCGGCGTCGGCATCAACCTCGCGATCCAGGACGCGGTCGCGGCGGCGAACCTGCTCGGCCCCGCGTTGCGCGGAACGCAGCCGATCGACGACGCGCAACTGGCGCGCGTGCAGCAGCGTCGGGAATGGCCGACGCGCGTCATCCAGGGCTTGCAGACGCAGATCCAGCGTCGCGTCATCGCGCCGGTCCTTGCCGGGAACGGCGCCGCGCCGAATGCGCCGAAATGGTTGCGGGCCTTGTTGCGCTGGCACGCGGTGCGGGCGATTCCGGCGCATGTCGTCGGGCTCGGTCCGCGTCACGACGTGGCGCATTTCGGCGCTGGGGAGCGGACGTGAGGCGCGCGCCTTTCGCAATCGCGACGTGCCTGGCAGCGCTGCGGTTTTCCTCGCCCGCGCACGCGCTCGACACGCGCGCCGTCGACGACGGTGAGGATCGATTCGATCTCGTCGAACTCGATCTCGCGCATGATCGGCTCGAACTGCATTGGCAGGACGACGCGGGAAGTGCCCTGGCGAGCATCGAGGGCTTGCGCACGTGGGGCCACGCGCGCGACCGCGAGCTTCGGTTCGCAGCGAACGCGGGCATCTACGACCGCGAGTTCAAGCCGCTCGGCCTGTACGTCGAGGATGGCGTCACCCGGCGGCCGCTCAACACCGCCAAGCCGCGCGGCGCGAGCGGCAATTTCTCGATGCAGCCCAACGGCGTGTTCTACGTCGATCGCGCCGGCAACGCGGGCGTGATGACGACCCAGGCCTGGCAGGCGCACGCGCCCGACGCGCGCATTGCGAGCCAGTCCGGTCCGATGCTGATCGTCGATGGCGAGATCAACCCGGCCTTCGATTCGGAATCGCAAAGCGAAAAGATCCGCAGCGGCGTGTGTGCGCCGTCGCCGCGTCGCGTCGTCTTCGCGGTCAGCGAAACGCCGGTCACGTTCCATCGCTTCGCGAGCCTGCTGCGCGACGAGGCCGGTTGCCGCGACGCGCTGTTCCTCGACGGCACGCTGTCGCAGTTGTGGACGCAGGCGACCGGCTACGTCGGTGCGCCCGCAGTCATGCTCAAGCCGTACGTCGGCATGTTCGCGGTGTTCGGCGACAAGGCGGCGAACGTCGCCGACTGAGCCGCTTCAGAGTCTCGACACGCGCACCGCGCGGCCCTTGATGCGTCCCGCGCGCAGGCGTTCGAGCGCGCGCGCGGCGTCTTCGCGGCGGATCGCGACATAGGAGCGCGTCGGGAACACGTCGATCTTGCCGACGGCGGCGGCGGGCAGGCCGGCGTCGCCGGTGAGCGCGCCGAGGATGTCGCCGGGACGCATCTTGTCGGTGCGGCCGGCGTCCAGGCGCAGGGTCGCCATGACTGCGGGCAGGCCGGACGCCTTGCCGGATTTCAGCACGTCCCAGCGCAGCGGCGCGCCAGCGCGCACGACCGAATCCGCGCGCGGCATCTCGCGCGGCGCGACGAGGCTGATCGCCAGTCCGCTGCGTCCGGCGCGACCGGTGCGGCCGATGCGGTGCACGTAGGCGTCGGCGTCGTGCGGCAGTTCGTAGTTGACGACGGTGTCGAGTTCGCGGATGTCGAGCCCGCGCGCGGCGACGTCGCTGGCGACGAGAACGCGACAGCTCCGGTTGGCGAAGCGTACGAGCACCTCGTCGCGATCGCGTTGCTCCATGTCGCCATGCAGCGCGAGCGCGTGGACGCCGGCCTTGCCGAGCGATTCGGCGACTTCGTCCACTTCGCGCCGCGTGTTGCAGAACACGACGCACGATTCCGGCTGCGCTTCCGTGAGCAGCGCGGCCAGCGCGGCCGGCTTGCGCGCGGAGTCGACTTCGTAGAAGCGCTGCTCGATCGCGGGTTTTTCCGCCGCGCCCTCGACCACGATCTCCGCCGGTTCGCGCAGGAATTCGCGGCTGATGCGGCGGATGTCTTCGGGAAACGTCGCCGAAAACAGCAGGCCTTGGCGCTTCGGCGGCAGATGGCGCGCGATCTCGCGGATCGCCTTCTCGAAGCCCATGTCGAGCATGCGGTCGGCTTCGTCGAGCACGAAGGTGCGCACTTTCGCCAGCGACAGCGCGTTGGTATCGATGAGTTCCTGCACGCGTCCCGGCGTGCCGACGACGACGTGCGAATCCTTGCGCAAGCTGGCCAGCTGCGGCGCGAGCGGGATGCCGCCGGTGAGCAGCAGCACCTTGAGGTTCGGGATTGCCGCGGCGAGGCGGCGGATTTCGCGCGCGACCTGGTCGGCGAGCTCGCGCGTCGGACAGAGCACGAGCGCCTGCGGCTTCACGTACGCGGGATCGAGCCGCTGCAGCAGGGCGAGGCCGAACGCGACCGTCTTGCCGCTGCCGGTCGGCGCCTGCGCGATGAGGTCGCGGCCGTCGAGCGCGATCGGCAGCGCGGCCGCCTGCACCGGCGTCATCGTGACGTAGCCGAGCGCGTCGAGCGACTGGCGCAGCGCGGGAGAGAGTTCGAGCATGGAGAAATCGGGCATGCGCAATGATCGCATGTCGTCCGATGGCACGTTCAAAACGCGCGTGGCAAACGCGCGTGCAATTCGTGGCACATGATCGCGAGGAACGCGGCGAGGCCGAGATAGAGCAGGGCGTAGGTGAGCCGCGTTTCCGCGTCTGCGAGGTAGTAGGCGCGCTGTTCGGGCGAGTTGAAGCCGCGCAGCGCTTCCATCACCTTCGGCGCGGCGAGGATCGCCATGAGGATGAGCAGTGGGCTCGGCCGCCAGAAGAACAACCCGACCAGTAGCGGCGCGCCGAGCAGCCACAGGCGCGGCGAGATCACCGCGCTGATGCGGCCGCCGTCGAACGGCGAAACGGGAATCAGGTTGAACAGGTTGAGGAAGAAGCCGGCGTAGGCGAGTGCGAACAGCAGGTCGCTACCGGTCGCGCGCGCCACGAAGTAGCACGCAAGCGCGCCGAGCGAACCGGCCAGCGGGCCGGCCATGCCGATGTAGGCTTCCGTTTCGGCGTCATGCGGCATGTCCTTGAGCGCGATCCAGGCGCCGACGAACGGAACGAACGTCGGCGCGCCCACGTCGAGCCCGCGCTGGCGCGCGGCGACGTAATGGCCCATCTCGTGGATGAAGATCAGCGCGACGAAGCCAGCTGCGTAGCGCCAGCCGAACAGCAGCGCGTAGGCGAACACCGACAGCAGCATCGTGCCGCCGGTAAGCGCCAGCTTGCCGAGCTTGGCGCCTTTGAGCAGGAGCAGCAGCAGTTTCATCCGGCCTTGCGGCCCGCGAAGAACTTCCGCAGCGCGGCGCCGATCGCAACGGCGCCGACCGCGATGAGCTTGAAGAACTTCGCGAACAGCACGCCGGCCATCGCCAGCAGGCCGAGCTTCTTCGCCGCGATGCCGCCGATCAGCGCGGCGAGCCCGTATTCGGCGATGTGGTCGGTTTTCGCGTCGAAATCGGCGTAGCGCTTGCCGTCTTTGAACGTGATCGCGGACAGCAGGCGCCGGGCGACTGGCTTTTCCGCATCGATGTGCGACTCGGAGGTGATGAAGTCGAGTGAGACGTAGCCTTCGCGGCCGAGTACGTAGGTGTTGTAGTTGACGGTATTGTCGTCGTTCGCGGCGGCGCTCTTCTCGCGCAGCTCGACCGACCAGACCAGGCGTTGCGTGGCGTCGTCGTAGGCGGGCGTCTCGATCCAGCGCGTGACTTCGAGTGGCGCAAAGCCCATGCGCTGGCGGCGTTCGTTGCCGGCCTCGGTACCTTCCTTGAGTTCGCTCAGCAATTCGTCGGACTTCCAGTGTTTCGCGTCGTCGTCCTTGATGTAGCCGGATGGCTCGTAGTCGAGCGTGGCGATCCATTCCTGCGCGTCGTTGTCGCCGATCGGGACGATCAGGCCGAGGAAGGCATCGCCGATGCTGTTGCCCATGGCCTCCATCGCGGCGCGGCCCTCGCGCGCGGGCACGAAGGCGAAACCCTGCGGCAAGTCGAGCTTTGCCTGATCGGTCAGCGCGATCGTTTGCGGGCCGTGCTGCGCGACCGCGGCCGCCGCATGCCAGGCGCGTTCGACCGGATTTTCGGCCTGCGCTGCATTCTCCGCAGCCGACTGCGTGCTTGATGCGGGCTGCGCCGGTTTGTCCTGCGCATGCAGCGCGGATGTCGTCGCCAGGGCCAATGCGATGACGAATGCGATGCGCTGCAATGACTGCTTTTCCATGTCGTTCTCCCCAGGATGATCCGCGGTGGACACCGCGGGCGGCGAAGAATAAAGCAAGTGCTCGCCACGCGCCGCGCCGCTCGTTACGCTGGCGCGATTGCCTTGTGCCCTGGGATGCCATGCGGACGATTTCGAGCGGCCTGCGCGTTTGCCTGGTCATGCTGCTGGTGACGGCGAACACCTTGCCGCATGCACTGGTGTTGTTCGCGATGGCGGCGATCAGGCTGCTGGCGCCGACGGCGGGCCTGCGCCGGGCCTGCGGCGCGGCGTCGGGCGCGATCGCCGAAAGCTGGATCGGCGTCAACAACGCGATGATCGGCGCGCTCACGCCGACCGTCTTCACGGTTTCGGTCGACGCATCGCTGCGCCGCGACGGCCGGTACCTCGTGCTCGCGAACCACCAGAGCTGGGTCGACATCCTCGTCCTGCAGAAGATCTTCAACCGGCGCATCCCGTTGCTGCGTTTCTTCCTCAAGCGCGAACTGTTCTGGGTGCCGGTGCTCGGCCTTTGCTGGTGGGCGCTGGATTTCCCGTTCATGCGCCGCCATACGCGCGAGCAGATCGAGCGCCGGCCGGAACTTGCCGGGCGCGACATCGAGACGACGCGGCGCGCCTGCGCGAAGTTCCGCGACGTCCCGGTCGCGATCATGAACTTCGTCGAAGGCACGCGCTTCACGCCGGCCAAGCACGATGCGCAGGCCTCGCCGTATCGGCATCTGTTGAAGCCCAGGTCGGGCGGTGTCGCCTTCGTGCTCGACGCGATGGGCGATGCGCTCGAGGCGATCCTCGACGTGACGATCGTCTATCCGGCCGGTCATCCGACGATGGTGGATTTGTTCGCGGGGCGCATCGCCGAGGTGCGCGTCGAGGTGCGCCAGCGCGCGATCACGCGCGACCTCGTCGGCGACTATCAGAACGATGCCGAGTTCCGTGAGCGTTTTCAGCAGTGGATGAACGCGCTCTGGGCCGGGAAGGACGCGACCTTCGCGCGCCTGCTCGGCGATCCGCGCTAGAGCGCCGTCGCGCAGGCGTGCGCCGAGGCCCACGCCCACTGGAAGTTGTAGCCGCCGAGCCAGCCGGTGACGTCGACGACCTCACCGATGAAATAGAGTCCCGTCACGCGCCGGGATTGCATCGTCGCCGAGGAAACCTCGTCGACATCGACGCCGCCCAGCGTGACTTCCGCGGTGCGCCAACCTTCCGTGCCGCTGGCGACGAGCGGCCAGTCGTGCAGCGTGCCCGCGATGTCGCGCAAGGCGGCGTCGCCGAGGTCGCCGAGGCGATGCTCGCCGAATCCGTGTTCGCACAACGCCTGCGCAAAGCGCTTGGGCAGGCGTTCGGCGAGCGCGCCGCGCAGTTCACCCGCGCCTCGCGCCGTGCGCTGCGCGCGCAGCCATGCGAACGCGTCGAAGCCGGGCAGCAGGTCGATGCGCACCACGTCGCCCGGATTCCAGTACGAGGAAATCTGCAGGATCGCCGGGCCGCTGACGCCGCGATGCGTGAACAGCATCGCGTTGCGGAATGCCGCACCGTTGCAACGCGCTTCGACGGGCAGCGCGACGCCGGCGAGTCCGTCGAGGCGCTCCTGATGCCTTCCCGACAGCGTCAGCGGCACGAGCCCTGCGCGTGTCGGCAAAACGTGGTGGCCGAATTGCCGCGCGAGATCGTAGCCGAAGCCGCTCGCGCCCATGCTCGGAATCGAAAGGCCGCCCGTGGCGACGACGAGCGCGGGTGCGCGGAACGCACCGAGGACGGTGTCGACGCGGAAACCGGCATCGCCATGCGCGACGCGATCGACGCGGCAGTTCGTTTCGATGCGCACGTCGCCCTGCGCGCATTCGTCGAGCAGCATGCGCACGATCTGTCTGGACGAGTCGTCGCAGAACAGCTGGCCGAGTTCCTTTTCGTGGTAGGCGATGCGGTGGCGCTCGACGAGTTCGACGAAATCGGCGGGCGTGTAGCGCGCCAGTGCCGACTTGCAGAAGTGCGGATTCGCCGAAAGATATTGCGCGGGCGTCGCGCCGAGGTTGGTGAAATTGCAACGCCCGCCGCCGGACATGAGGATTTTCTTGCCGACCTTGTTCGCGTGTTCGACGACGAGCACGCGCAGGCCGCGCTGGCCGGCGAGCGCGGCACAGAACAGGCCCGCGGCGCCGCCGCCGAGCACGATCGCGTCGAAAGCGCCTTCGGCGCGTGGCGCGTGGCTCATTGCGCCGTGCTGACGCTGCGGCCGCCGACGCGCACGTCGCGCGCGAGATTGCCGCCAATCCAGTAGCACAGTTCGGCCGGGTGCTGGGCGTTCCAGATGACGAAGTCGGCGCGCCGGCCGACCGCGAGCGTGCCGCGATCGGCGAGTCCGAGCGCGCGCGCGGCGTGAACCGTCGCGCCGCGCAGCGCCTCGACCGGCGTGAGGCGGAACAGCGTGCAGGCCATGCCCATCGCCAGGCGCAGCGAGAGCAGCGGCGAGGTGCCGGGGTTGAGGTCGGTCGCGATCGCGATCGGCACGCCGGCCGCGCGCAGCGCCTCGATCGGCGGCAGCTTCGTCTCGCGCAGCGCGTAGAACGCGCCGGGCAGCAGCACGGCGACGCTGCCGGCGGTGGCCATCGCGCGCACGCCGTCGTCGCTGGTCCATTCCAGGTGGTCGGCCGACAGCGCGTCGAAATCCGCGGCGAGCGCGGCGCCGCCGAGGTCGGACAACTGATCGGCGTGCAACTTCACCGGCAGGCCCAGCTCGCGCGCGCGCTCGAACGCGCGGCGCGTCTGCGCGGGCGAGAAGGCGATCTTCTCGCAGAAGGCGTCGACCGCGTCGACGAGGTTTTCGCGCGCGGCGGCAGGAAGAATCTCCGCGCAGACATGCTCGATGTAGTCGTCGGCGCGGCCCGCGTATTCGGGCGGCAACGCGTGCGCGGCGAGCAGCGTCGTGCGCACGCCGATGCCGAGCGTCTCGCCGATGCGACGCGCGACGCGCAGCATCTTGAGCTCGCCGGCGACGTCGAGGCCGTAGCCGGACTTGATTTCGAGCGTGGTCACGCCGTCGGCAAGCAGTGAGCGCGCGCGTGGCAGCGATTGCGCGAGGAGGTCATCCTCGCTCGCCTCGCGCGTGGCGCGCACGCTCGATGCGATGCCGCCGCCGGCGCGCGCGATTTCCTCGTAGCTCGCGCCGTGCAGGCGCTGCTCGAATTCGCGCGCGCGGTCGCCGCCGAAGACGAGATGGGTGTGGCAGTCGACGAGGCCGGGCGTGACCAGCGCGTCGTGGGCGCTCAGTGTCTGCGCGGCCTGCGCATCGGCGGGCAGCGCGTCCTGCGCGCCGATCCATGCGATGCGGCCGTCGCGCCAGGCGAGCGCGCCGCGCTCGACGAGGCCGACGCCGTCGTCGGCCATCGTCGCGAGGCGGCAGTCGAGCAGCAGGCCATCCCATTGCGATGTCATTTGCGCATGATCCTCGGCGGCGGTGTTGTGCGCGTCATTATCCCAGAGCGCGCCGCGGTGCCGGGGCATCGTGTCTTTCGGGCCAGTCAGTCGATACAGGGGGAATCCACCATGTCGTCATCGAAAGCCATCGCATCGGGTGCGGGGAGCCGTCGCGTCGCGCTTCTGGTCGCATGGCTTGCCGCGGCATGCGCGCCCGCCGTGCGGGCGGACGTGCCATCGTCGAGCACGCCGCTGCCGCTCAATCCGCTTGCGCTGTCGGTGCCGCTCGTGCCGCAGGCGTTCGCGGCGGGCGACGGTCGCACGCACCTGACGTGGGAAGTGCAGGCGGCGAGCCTCGCCGCCGCAGCCGTTACGGTCCGATCGATCGCGGTGTGGGCCGACGGCGGCGCGCAGCCGCTGCTCGAATACGCATCGCCCGATGCGATCGGCGCGCACATGAGTCCGCTGGCCAGGCCGCTGTGCACGCCGGGCAAGGTCGATTGCCGCATCGACCGCATCGAGTCGAGCGGTGCGGCGACGATCTGGATCGATCTCGCGCTTGCCGCCGGCACGCCCGTGCCCGACGCGCTGGAGACGCGCGTCACTGTTGCCGGCGACGGCATTTCCGCCGGCGATGCGACGACGCGCGTGCGCTTCGCCGTCGACGAGACGCCGGTGCGCGTGATTCGTCCGCCGCTCGCGGGCAACTCCTGGGGCGTGTTCGAGGCTTGCTGCAACGTGGCCAATCATCATCGGCGCGGGCAGCGTTCCGTCGACGGCCATTTCGTGCTGCCCGAGCGTTTCGCGATCGATTTCGTCAAGGTCGACAAGGACGGCAACACGTTCGGGGGCGATGGCAAGCGCAACGAGGACTACTTCAGCTTCGGCGAACCCGTGTTCGCGGTGGCCGACGCGACGGTCGTCGACGTCTACGACGAGCTTGCCGATGCGCCTCCGCAGCAACCGCTGCCCGCGCCGACGTTGCCGAAGGCGGGCGGCAACCACGTCATCCTCGATCTCGGCGGCGGCGTGTGGGCGATGTACGGGCACCTCAAGGCGCACAGCATCCGCGTCAAGGCCGGCGACCGCGTCGCGACGGGCGAGGTCATCGCGCAGCTCGGCAACAACGGCAATTCCGACATGGCGCACCTGCATTTCCAGCTCATGGACAGCCGCAATTTCGCGCAGTCGCAGGGTGTGCCCTATGTGTTCGATCGCTATCGAGTGATTGGTCGCGCCGATGCGGAGACCGACAGGATCTTCGTCGATGGCCGTCCCGCGCCGCGCGAAAACGCATTGCCGCTGACGCTGTCGATCGTCGATTTCCCGGCGCCGGGCGCCAACTCTGCAGGAAGGTCGCCATGAAGACTTCGAAAGCCGGAATAAAAGACCCTCGAGGCGCCGATGACCGCGGATTGAGTCGCCGTGATCTGCTGTTGCGCCTGGGATCCGGGGCCGCTGCGGCAGCGATGGGCATTCCCGCCTTGGCAGCGGCCGCATCCGAGGATGGCGACGGAGGATCGGATGCCTGCCAGGCCGCAGCCGGAACGCCGCCGGGAACAGGCGACGACCTGACGTTGCCGGCGTCCGATCCGCTCAATGACATCAAGGCAATGTTCGATGTCGCCTTCAGCTTTATTCCCGTCTTCGGCGGCGCGATCAGCGTCGTCTTCGACCTGCTGTTCCCGCAATCTTCGGTCAATCTCTGGCAGGTGTTGTCCACGCAGATCAACAACCTGATCACCGAACGCCTGCAGCAGTCGGATCTCGACAAGATGCAGGTCTGGCTCATCGGATCGGCGGCATCGGGCGCGACACAGGGCGGCATCGCCGCGGCCATCAAGAATTTCCTGTTCCTGCAGCAGCAGTACCAGGAGAATCCGGATCCACAGATCCAGAGCACGCTGATTTCGAGCGCGGATTCGATCCACCAGAGCTTCACGACGAACGTCGGTTTCTTCCAGCCGGCCGGCTACGAGGATCGTTCATTGCCGTTGTTCGCGCAGTTCGCGAACCTGCACCTGCTGTTCCTCAGGGACATCGTCCTGAACGGGAAGAACATCGGCTTCGACACCGATCTCGTTGCCGTCTATCAGGGCTATCTCACCGGCTACACCGATTCCAGCGGCGTCGCGCAACCTGGCTGCATCCAGGCCTACGCGAGCTATGTCGATGTTTCCATGCCGACCGCCGTCGCGCGCCTGGACAAGCACTACGAGGACAATCGCAACGTCTACCAGGATTGGGAGGCACCCAACCTCATGACTGGCTACATCGTGACCGGCGCGTGGCAGGCCAAGCGCGAACAGAACGATGCGCTGAGCCTGCTGCAATACGCGGTCGCGGATTATCGGACCCTGTGGCCGACGATGCTCGATCCCGCCGGCGGGCACGCCAACCTGACCCGCGAAATCTGGTTTGGGCCGTATGGCAAGCCGGACATGAACGACATCGGCCTCGACCCACTGGATGTCGGAGGCAACAATCGCGGGCCGCTGGCGAGCGTGCCCGATCCCGACATGCCGCCTGCTGCGCCGTTGACCTACATCAACATCCCGTATCTGGACGCCTACTGGTACGGCGACCCGCACTGGCACAAACCGAGCATCATCAACAACGGCACGCGCTATTGGCAATTCCCGACCGATATTCCCGGCAGCTGGGGAGGCGGCAGCAACGGCGATTGGTGGGGACTCAACCTCGATCCCAAGAACGGCGGCAGCCCGGTCGTCGGCATCCGCGTCGACATTTCCCGCTACATCAGTCGCGCGATGGGACCGCTTTCCGAGATCCCGTGTTCGCCCGGCCATCTGGTCAGCGCGATGTGGTTCACGCAGAAGAACAAGACCACCACCGTTTCGCCGGGACACGACACCGTGGGCGCGGAGATCAAGGAAATCTGGTCCGATACCGTGCCGGTGCCGTCGGGACATGTCTTCGCCAGCGCGACCATCGCCTCGCGCGTCCAGCAGCTGTATGCCAATACATTCAATGATGGCGCCAGCAGCATCGGCAGCATCATTTTCGGGTTCAGGCTGGAAGATCCGACTCTGAAGCTGCCGTCGCCATCGTTGTTGAAGGCGTACTACGTCGGCTCGCTAGAACCGATGTCGCTGACCGACCTCGCCTACCTGTCGGCGCGTTGGCACGAGGCAGCGGGGCAGTATCCCGCCGATGGGGACATCGATGCGATCTACGCCCGGTTGCAGGCCTATGCGGAACGGATGAGCTGGGACGTCGAGCGCGCCACGTTCCTCGCTTCGATCGCGCGGAACCACCGCTGAGCCAGTCCCGCGCGCAGGAGATGCATACGATTGCGATGCCGCCGTGTCCGCGCGGCATCGCCTTTCAGGTGCCGGCTCTTGGCTCTTGCCGATGTTCCTCGACGAGCCGTTGCGCGAGCGCGTGATAGACGGGCTTGCGGCAGAGCAGGGTGGAGACGGCGCGTGCGACGAGGCAGGTCGCGAACACCGGGATCGCCAGGCTCTGGTTGTTGGTCAGTTCCATCGAAATGACTGCCGCGGTCAGCGGCGTCTGCGTGGCGCCGGAGAGGAACGCGGCCATGCCGAGCAGGACGACGCCCGCGCCGCCGCCGAGCAGCGTTTCCAGCGTGTGGCCCATGCCGGAGCCGACCGCGAGCGCGGGCGAGAAAATGCCGCCCGGGATTCCGGCCCAGTAGGAAAGAATGTTCGCGCCGAGTTTGAACAGCCCGAACGCGGCCGGTGCGTCCTGCGTACCCTGCAGCAAGGCCTGCGCCTGCGCGTAGCCGGTGCCGTAGATGGCGCTGCCGCTGGCGACGCCGATCGCGGCAACCGCGATCCCGCAAGCGGCCGCGAAAGCGACCGGCGACCGCGCGCGCAATGCGGCGATGTGCCTGAGCGGTCCATTGGCGAGCTGGATGACCGTCGCGAACGCGCCGCCGCCGAGTCCGCCGCACATGCCGCAGGCGAGGATCGCGAGCCAGCCGCGGCCGAGCGGCAGCGATGCGTCGACCGTGCCGAAATAGCTGTAGTTGCCGAGGATGCCGAGCGAGACGACGCCGGCGAAGATGACCGCGGTCAGCAGCAGGCCGCTGAAACGATCCTCCCAGGTGCCGGACAATTCCTCGACGGCGAAGACGACGCCGGCCAGCGGCGTGTTGAACGCCGCGGCGATGCCGGCTGCGGCGCCGGCGAGGATGAAGCGCGACAGCGCCTTCGGATCGCGGAAGCCGAGTGCGCGGCCAATGCCGAACATGATGCCCGCACCGACGTGCACGGTCGGCCCTTCGCGTCCGATCGACGCGCCACCGAGCATGCCGAGCACGGTCAGCGCCATCTTGCCGAGCGCGATGCCGGGCGCGAGCAGGCGCTGGCGGAACGATTCATCCTCGACTTCGAGCGCGGCGATCGTCTGCGGAATGCCGCTGCCGCGCGTCGCGCGCAGCTTGCCGGAGGTGAGCCATGCGAGCAGCGCGAACATCGCCGGCGTCAGCAGCAGCGGCAGCCAGATCGAGAAGCCGAGCAGCCGGCGGAACTGCGCGAAGGCGAAATCGCTCGCGTGTGCGAACGCGATCGCGGCAAGGCCGACCAGCACGCCGCCGCTCCACAACGCGGCGCGACGTCGCCATTGCGTCGGCGCGAACAGCTCGTGATCGCGCAGGGTGCCGAGACGTGCGGCGAGGCGTGCGGAAAATTGCGTGGGCATCGCGCGATTATCGCAGGTGGCGCCCTGTCGCGCCGCCCATTGCGCCGCGGCGCCGTCGTGCATTCGCGGCGACCTGCTAGGCTCGGCGCATTTCGCTCGCGGGAATCCTCATGAAACCGAACGTGCTGCTTGCCGATCACGTCTGGCTCGAAGGCGGCTTCGCCGGGAGCGTCGCGCTCGGCGTGGCGGGCGGCATGTTGGAAGCGCAGTCATCGCCCGATCACGGCGAACGCATCGGCCGCTTCGTCGTGCCCGGCATGCCGAACCTGCATTCGCATGCGTTCCAGCGCGCGATGGCGGGACTGGCCGAGCGCCGAGGCTTTGTTGAAGAGTGCGGCCCGGGACGGCCGCTTCTTGATTCTCGCGATCAGGGAAGATCGCACAAGGATCACGACTCGTTCTGGACCTGGCGCGAGGTCATGTACGCGTTCGCCGGCCGCATTGGTCCGGATGAGCTGCGCGCGATCGCCGCGCAGCTCTACGTCGAAATGCTCAAGGCCGGCTACACGCAGGTCTGCGAATTCCACTACCTGCACCACCAGCCCGACGGCAGGCCGTACGCCGATCCGGCGGCGATGTCGCTCGCGCTCGTCGAGGCCGCGCGCGAGGCGGGCATCGGCCTGACGCTGTTGCCGACGCTGTACATGAGCGGCGGTTTCGATGGCCGCCCGCTCGGCGAGCGCCAGCGCCGTTTCGGCCACGAGATCGATGCGTATTTGCGCCTCGTCGAGACATTGCGCGCGCTCGAATCGCCGATGCTGCGCGTCGGCGTCGCCCTGCATTCGCTTCGCGCAGTGCCGGAAAAAGCCATGCGCGCGGTGCTGGAGAACGAAACCGTACGCGATGGCGTCGTCCACATCCACATCGCCGAGCAGGTCGGCGAAGTGCAGGACTGCCTCGCGATCCGCAAGGCGCGGCCGGTGGAATGGCTGTTCGATCACGCCGACGTCGATGCGCGCTGGTGCCTCGTGCACGCGACGCACCTCACCGACGAAGAAACGCGGCGCGTCGCCGCCAGCGGCGCCGTTGCCGGGCTGTGTCCGACGACCGAAGCCAATCTCGGCGACGGCCTGTTTCCGCTGAAGGCCTATCTCGACGCCGGCGGCGTCATCGGCATTGGTTCGGACAGCCACATCTCGGTGTCGCCGGTCGAGGAACTGCGCTGGCTCGAATATGGCCAGCGCCTCGTCACGCGCCATCGCAACGTGAGCGCGAGCGCCGCGAAACCCAGTACGGGCGAAACGCTGTTCGCGCATGCGCTCTCGGGCGGCGCCCGGGCGAGTGGCGCGAACGTCGGACGCCTCGAAGCGAAGGATGGGGTCGCGCCGCGCGCCGACCTCGTCGTGCTCGACGACGCCTCGCCGCTGCTCGCCGGTCGCGACGCCACGCATGCGATCGACACCTGGCTGTTCGCCGGCAACTCGAACCTCGTGCGTGACGTCATGGCCGGCGGCGAGTGGGTCGTGCGCGACTTCCACCATCGCGACGAGGCGCGCATCGCGGCGCGGTATCGCGGCGTCGTGGAAGCGCTTGCGCGCGCGAGATGAATCCCGCTTCATTGCGGCGAGGCGCATTCGCGGCGCCGCGAATGAAGGAAATTTCATGCCGGCGAACTTTCAAAGCGGGGCGGACCGGCGCACGATGACGTTTTCCCTGTGGAGCACACCATGTCCAAACGCTTGGAAGACCGCATCGCGCTCGTCACCGGCGCATCATCCGGCATCGGCGAAGCGACGGCGATCGCGCTGGCCGAGGCCGGCGCGCGGGTTGCGATCGCGGCCCGGCGCAAGGATCGCCTCGACGAACTCGCGGCAAAGCTGACTAGGCTCGGCGCCGATCCCCTCGTATTGCCGGCGGACCTGCTCGACGAACGCGAGGCGCAGCGCATCGTTGCCGACACCGAGGCGCACTACGGCCGCCTCGACATCCTCGTCAACAACGCCGGCGTCATGTATCTCGAGCCCGTCGCCGAGGCCGACCTCGGCCGCTGGCGGCGCATGCTCGAGCTCAACGTGCTCAGCCTGATCGCCTCGACGCAGGCGGCGTTGCGCGGCATGCGTGACAGGCGCGAGGGCGACATCGTCAACATCGCCTCGACCGCGGGACGCGTCGCCAATCCGAACGGCGCGGCGTATTCGGCGACGAAGTTCGGCGTCGTCGCGTTTTCGGAAAGCTTGCGGCGCGAGGTCTATCGGGATCGCGTGCGTGTAAGCGTCGTCGAGCCCGGCGTCGTCGCCACCGAGTTGCGCGAGCACATCGGCGACGAGTCCGTGAAGAATGCGCTCAACGCATGGGCCGACGGCATGCGCCAGTTGCAGGCCGTGGATGTCGCCGAAACGATCCTGTTCTGCGTGACGCGGCCCTCGCACGTGAGCATCAACGAAGTGCTGATGCGGCCGACCGACCAGGAACGCTGAGCGCGTCGCGCGGAGGTTTTCGATGAAGAAGCGAACGCTCGGCCAGGGCCTGGAAGTCTCCGCGCTCGGCCTCGGCTGCATGGGCCTGACGCACGCGTATTCGACCGGGCAGCCCGACCGCGCGGCGGGCGTCGCGCTCGTGCGGCGCGCGCTCGATCTCGGCGTCACGCTCATCGATACCGCCGACATCTACGGACCGGAAACGAACGAGGCGCTCGTCGGCGAAGCGATCGCAGGACGCCGCGACGAGGTCGTGCTCGCGACGAAGTTCGGCTTCGCATTCGACCGCGGCGGCATCACCGCCATCGGCGGCGGACGCATCGACGGCCGGCCGGCCTACGTGCGCAGCGCCTGCGATGCCTCATTGCGCCGGCTCGGCGTCGGGCACATCGACCTGTACTACCTGCACCGTGTCGATCCGGACACGCCGATCGAGGACACGGTTGGCGCGATGTCGCGACTCGTCGAGGACGGCAAGGTGCGTTTCCTCGGCCTGTCGGAAGCCTCGGCGGCCACGTTGCGGCGTGCGCACGCGGTGCATCCGGTCGCGGCGTTGCAGAGCGAGTATTCGCTGTGGACGCGCGATCCGGAAGACGCGGTGCTGCCAGCCTGTCGCGAACTCGGCGTCGGCTTCGTGCCGTTCAGTCCGCTCGGTCGCGGCTTCCTGTCCGGGCGTTTCCGCAGCGCCGGCGATCTCGCCGACGACGACATGCGCAAGGGCACGCCGCGCTTCGAGGCCGGGAACTTCGCGAAGAACCTCGCCTTGCTCGAGCGCATCGAGCAGATTGCCGCGGCTCGCGGCATCACGCCGTCGCAACTCGCACTCGCGTGGCTGCTCGCGCAGGGCGAGCACATCGTGCCGATTCCGGGCACGACCAATCCCTCGCGTCTCTCCGAAAACGCCGCTGCCGCCGACATTGAACTCACGGCGGAAGAACTCGAGACGATCGAGGCAATCGTGCCACGCGGCGTCGCCGCTGGCGCGCGCTACGGCGAAGCCGGCCTGCGCCAGGTCAATCGCTGAATTTCAGCGGCGCGCATCGCGCAGCATCGGCGCAACGGCGGAGTAGTCGCCGTCATTGGGCTGCGGCGTGATTCGCAGCAGGTGCGCGAGCAGCGGATAGACGTCGACGTTGTCGAACGGGGGCACGACGAGGCCGCGGCGGAAATCCGGGCCGCTTGCGAGGAACAGCGCCTGCATGCTCGGTTCGTCGTTGTCGTAGCCGTGTTCGCCCGCCGAGAAGTGGCCGCCCTTGTTCTCGTATTCGTGCTGGGTGATGTTGCCGCCGAGCGCGGCGAGGCAGAGCAGCGGCGGCAGGCGCGGGTTGCTGCCGTAGTGCAGGCGCGCGGGCACGTCCTGCTTGCGCCAGCAGGTCATGTGCGGATGCGGTGCGAGCAGCGCGGTTTCGACTTCGGTTTCCTTGCCCTTGAGCGGCGTGATCGTGGCGAGGATGCCGTAGTTGTCGACCTTGACGTCGGCGAGCGGGACGATGTCGTCGAGGTAGGTGCGCAGTGACTTCTGCGCTTCCACGCCGCCGTGGTCGGAGACGATGACGATGTCGGTATCGTCGTAGATTCCCCGCGCGCGCAGACCGGCGACGAGGCGCGCGATCGCCGCATCGACCTCGCGCAGCGCGACGTCGACTTCTTTCGACGCGGGCCCATGGGAATGGCTTTCATGGTCGACCTGGTCGAAATACAGCGTGTAGAAGCGCGCGCGCTGTGCGGTCGGCAGATCCATCCAGCGCAGCAGGTGGTCCACCCGTTCGTCGGACGTCATCGTGATGTCGAAGTACAGCCAGTGCGACGGGCGGACACCAGCGATGGCGACATCGGCGCCCGGCCAGAACATCGTCGCCGTGCGCACGTCCTGCTTTTCCGCGCTGACCCAGATCGGTTCGCCGCCCCACCAGGCGGGATCGGAAATCGCGTCGCGGTTCTTGTAGACGAATGCAGCGCCCGTCTTCGGATCGACGAAGCGGTTGTTGACGATGCCGTGATGATCGGGATACAGGCCCGTCACCAGCGTGTAGTGATTGGGGAACGTCAGCGTCGGGAACGACGGCTTCATGGCCTGCGCGCGCACGCCGCTGGCGGCGAGTGCACTCAGCGCGGGTGTCTCGTGACGGTCGAGATAGTCGGGACGGAAGCCATCGATCGAGACGAGGATGACGATGGGTCCTGCATCTGTCGCGGCCGCCGTCGAGCGCGTTGCCACCGGTGCCGTCGCCGTGCAACCGGAGCACAGCAGCGCAATGGCGAGCAGGATGGACGGGAACAGGCGCATCGCGGACTCCGGTTGTTTGGAACTGGCTATCGTCGCCGAAACGGCGCTTCAAGGCACGCGCATTTACTTCCGCTTGCATCATCGCCGGTGTCGGAAAGCGCCGGGCCGAAGCGTAGGTTGCGACGAGGCCTACCGCTATGATCGCTCCCTTTCGGCGAGGGCCGCACGTGCAACTGTTCGATGAGTGGACGATCGGCGACGTCGTGTTCCGCAATCGCATCGGCGTGTCGCCGATGTGCCAGTACTCGGCGATCGACGGCGTACCGAACGACTGGCATTTCGTGCATCTGGGCAGTCGCGCCGTCGGCGGCGCCGGTGTCGTCATCGCGGAGGCGAGTGCGGTGTCGCCGGAAGGACGCATCACGCCCGGCGATACGGGACTTTGGAACGACACGCAGCGCGATGCATGGGCACGCATCGCCGCGTTCGTTGCCGCGCATGGCGCGGTGCCGGGCATCCAGCTCGCGCACGCGGGGCGCAAGGCCTCGTGCGACGTGCCATGGCGTGGCGGCCGGCAACTGGCTGTCGGCGAAGGCGGCTGGACGACGTTGGCGCCGAGCGCACTCGCGTTCCGCGACGGCGACGTTGCGCCGGTTGCGCTCAATGCGACCGGCATCGCAAGCGTTGTCGCCGATTTCCGCACCGTCGCCTTGCGCGCGGGCGAAGCAGGATTCCGCGTCGTCGAAATCCACGCCGCGCACGGTTACCTGTTGCACGAGTTCCTGTCACCGCTCTCCAACCGTCGCGACGACGCCTACGGCGGTTCGCTCGAAAACCGCGCGCGGCTGCTGCGCGAGGTCGTCGCGGCCGTGCGCGAAGTCTGGCCAGCGCAGCGGCCGCTGTTCGTGCGCGTTTCGGCGACCGACTGGGCCGACGGCGGCTGGGACATCGAGGAATGCGTGCAGCTTGCGCGCTGGCTCAAGGAAGACGGCGTCGATCTCGCCGATTGCTCGTCGGGCGGGCTCGTGCCGCAGGCGCGGATTCCGTCGACGCCGGGTTACCAGGTCGGTTTCGCCG